>Ga0307515_10001298_pt1 | contig 56756 bp, 7 predicted proteins | sample 17_EM_MG_FD_194513 | JGI IMG/M metagenome (GOLD analysis project Ga0307515, IMG submission 194513) | Populus trichocarpa ectomycorrhiza microbial communities from riparian zone in the Pacific Northwest, United States - 17_EM | ecosystem: Host-associated > Plants > Roots > Unclassified | place...
TAGGCTAATATTAAGAAGTTAGAATTTAGTGTAAAGTGTATAAAGTACCTAGGGTTTATTATTAGTATAGACGGAATTAAGGCAGACCTAGAAAAGATAGCTATAATTAATTAGTGGGAACTACTATAGACTGTAAAAGGGATATAGTTATTCCTAGGCTTCTATAACTTCTACCAACGCTTTATTAAGAACTATAGCTAGATTACTTAGCCCCTTAGCCGCCTTACTATAAAGGACTAGCCCTTTTACTTTAACACTATATATAAGTAGGCTTTTAATAAACTTAAGAAACGACTAGTCTCCGCTCCCTTACTCGCCTACTTTAACCTAGAACGGCCCTTAATGCTAGAAACAGATGCCTTAGATAATATTATTACCGGCGTTTATTCCTAGAAGTAAATAGATAGAGAATAGCACCCTATTACTTACTACTTAAAGACTATAATAGACGCTAAGCTAAACTACCTAATCTATAATAAAGAAATATTAGCTATTATCTCTAGCTTTTAGCACTAGCGAGTATAGCTAGAAGGGACCCCTAAGCCTATTTAGGTAGTTTCAGATTATAAGGCCCTTACGGCCCGGTAAGCGCGCTAGGTAGACATCCTATCTTAGTTTAACTTCCTAATTATATATAGGCTAGGCGCTACTAACTGTGTAAACGCTTTTATAAGATATAAACAGGACCTAAATAACCAGATAGCTGTAAAGATCTTATTATAGACCCAGACGCTACTATAACTAGAGCACCTTAACCCTTAGATACGGGAAGAACTAGGTACTAAATCTCTAAGCGCTAAGATATGTCCTATTAACCCTATAGAATTTAACCTTATTAATAAACTACTATAAGTAAACCGTACGGACCCTTCTCTACAGGAGTACCGTAAAAAGGTAAAGAATATTATTAGCCTATAGTCCCTTAAAAATAGACTGCTTAAGTACTAGGAATAGCTAGTAGTAGTAAAGGAACGGAACTTATAAACCTAGCTTATTACTAAAGTATATACCTAAGTCTCTATAGCCTACCCCAGAAAAAATAAGACCCGTAAGATTATTAGTAACTATTACTACTGGCCTAGAATAGTTATAAATATTAACCGTTACATACGGAACTATAACAACTACTATAGGTCTACAATTCTATAAGATAAGACCTTAGGACTATTAAAACCTCTCCTAATACCCAACCGCCCCTAGTAGTATATCTCTATAGACTTTTATAAGCTACCTATAGACCGTAACAGATATAATATAGTTATAATTTTAGTTAACCGCTTTAGTAAGTGCCCGTTTTTAATTCCCTATTATAAGAATATTAACGCTAAGGAGGCGGCCTAACTATATATCTATTACGTCTACCGCATTTACAGACTACTAAATACTATCGTATCTAATTATAGCCCGCAATTTATATTGGCCTTTTAGAACGAGTTTACCTAGATCCTAGGTATTAGGCTAAAGCTCTTTATAGTATACTACCCCTAAACAAACGGCTAGACGGAGATTATAAATTAATATTTAGATTAGAGACTCCGGCCTTTTATTAACTACTTTTAGGATAACTAGGGCAAACTGCTACCCCTAATAGACTACACCCAGGCGACCCTACCCTATAACTCTATGGGATTTGCACCTATCTAACTAGAAATAGGGTATTTACCCTAAATAAGCTTTAACTAGGATAGACCAAAAGAACCACGGACCGTACGCGAGAAACTGTCTTATAAGGAAGCCCAGCAGTACGCCAAGCGCTTAGAGGAAGCCTAGACGGTAGCTCGTATAAATCTAGAAAAGGCCTAGAAATTAATAAAATAGTAGATAAATAAGTATAGGCGCGAACCTAACTTTACCGTAGGCGATATAGTCTGGGTTATAATAAAGAACTAGAAGATGGAATGGCCTAGCTATAAGCTAGACTATTAAATAGCGGGACCGTATAAGGTTCTTAAGAAGATAGGTAACTTATATAAAGTAAAGCTTTCGGATTTAATTAAGGTTTACCCTATTTTCTCGCCGGATAAGCTACGGAAAGCTATAAATAACCTATTACCTAGACAAAAGAATAAACCTCCCCTACCAATTTAAGTTAATAGCGATAATGAATAGGAAATTAAAGAAGTACTAGCTTATAAACTAGTAAGGAAAACGCTAAAATACCGCGTTAGTTAAAAAGGCTATAACCTAAATCCTACCTAGTACCCTATATGGAACTTTATTAGCAGTCCCTATAAGCTTTAAGAATTTTATAACCACTACCCTAATAAACTAGAACCCCTAAAGCACCTAGATAAGTGGATAGAGTGCTAGTATAGCGAAGACAATAAGCTACCGGAAGAATATAAAGATAAGAACGCCCTATAAGCATTTACGGACTACAAAGCCTAAGGGCAGGCTTTTGCGGAGGGGGGGATAATGTTACGGCACTGGTAGAACTTGGCAGAACTTGGTTAGCAGAACTTGGCAGAACTTCGCGGTCACGTGACTAGAGAACCCTATAAAAGAACCCTACTTCGACCGGCGCTGCTCTTTTTCTCCTTTCCTTTCTTTAGCTTTAGATTCTCGTTTATAGACAATCCAATCGTACAGGCTTACGCGTCCCTCTTACCGTGCTCGTGCCTTAATTGACTAAGTCGCTAACACCAGCGACCTATAGAAACTATTCCTTAGCAGTTAGTAGCTGGGAGTCATACTATGCACTTAAAGGAGTCTCTCCCTACTTAGCTAAGCCGCGTAAACTAGGCGAATAGATTGCCTACTATGCGTTCGGTACCTCCTAGCTATAGATAGGTAGGCTTAAGGCCGAAACCTTATAGGCCTACATCTCCGCAATTTACTTGCGTTATATAGATTATAGTATCTTAATTACGGCATTTAAGGATCCTATAGTACACCAATTACTCACCAGAGCAGCCGCTATCTCTCCCTTAGTAAAGAAGGATAAGCAGCTTATTACTAAGGATATTTTAGCCTAGGTAGTAATACACGGCCTATTACTACCAGATATTAACACTAATACTATATTTACCCTCGTATTTACTAGATTTCTATAGATAGGCAAGATTATATATACTACGGCGGAACTTAAGAACTAAATAACTTTCCTAGCAAAAAAGGCTACCCGACGCAATATTACCTTTACGCCTAGTAGGATAACATTCCGCCTTAAATAGAGTAAAGCCGATAAGTAACACCAAGGCGTTAATATTGCTATTGCGGTAATAGGCGGCCTATTATACCTAGTTGCTGCTATAATAAAGCTATTTAATAGGGACCTCTAACCCCTTAACTTCCTCTTATTTAGTCTTAATAGAAAACCCTTTACCTCTTTAGGGGTTTGCAAAATCCTTTCCTCCCACCTAGTAACCGCTAGAATTAACCTAAGTAGCTACTTAAACTACTCCTTCCGCTAGGGCGCTACCCAGTTTACTAAAGATTTAGGGTGTTTATATTAGCAAATTCAGCAACTAGGTCGGTGGTTATTAGAAGCCTTTTACCTATATATTAAGATTAAGACCACTAACCTCCGTCGCCTTAACTCTTACTTCTAGTATAGTGTACCGCTCTTAGCGTAAGGATTACTAGCTAGATATTAAGATTGCCGCTAAGGCGCTAGTGGTAAGCGAGCTAATAGCAATTTTCTATACCGGGCATAGAAAATCCTAATTGGTTAGCTTATAAGTTAGGGTTAACAGAATATAGCAGAATGCGATAATATGGCAGAATATAGCAGAATATAGCAGAATATGGCAGAATATAGTAGAATGCGGTAATATCTTATTGGGCGTAGGAGCTTCGCTTAGGGACATCTAGTCACTTTAGGGCAAATCCTTAGTAGATTTAAGTACTAGGTACTAGTAAAACCACTAAGAACTAGCCCTAGAGTGACCTTATAGCCCTACGTCTCCTAATTATATAGTTAAAATTAATATCCCCTTACATAACTGCGATAGATAGATACTAGCGTCTATATATTACTTAGCAGTGTCTATCTTAGCAACACACAATACTAAGACCTTCTGTAATATTCGCGAATATTAAACGCAGTTACTATATAGCTAATTCGCTTTTCCTACCTACTATCCCTTATACTTAGTATGCATTATATATAGATAGCGCTTTAAGGCAATTCTTTAGCAGGTGCTAGGAACTAGCAAAACCGCTAAAAACCCGCCTTAGTGCGACTACTACAGTTAAATAGTTTTATAGCTATAGGCTTGCGGTTAGTGACATCTGGTCACTTTAGGGCAAATTCTTAATAGATTTAAGTGCTAGGTACTAGCAAAACCGCTAAGAACTAGCCCTAGAGTGACCTTATAGTCCTACGTCTCCCAATTATACGGTTAAAATCAATATCCCCTTACGTGACTGCGATAGATAGAAGTATTTATATAAGAGTATAGTGCAAAAAAGGTGCATAGAGGCGAAAAATTCGCTTATTTTTTCTAAGTCATTTTGCGGTAAAACTAATCATGCCTGCGTACTATGTATACTGCCACCTACGACCGCCTAAAATATCACCACCGCGTTAACTTCTTTAAGCTTTAACACGCGACAATAAGCTCCCTAGCCCGTGGGCCGGCTCCAAAGAGCTATTTTAGGACCCCTACGCGTGTATAGGTCCGATTATATAGTAATACAGGTCTTTTACAACCTTAAATTGTTAAAAAGATAAATACTAAGCACGGCGTGTTAATATCTTAATTAGCAGTTAGTCGCATTATTATATTTAAACGTAATCGCCGCTATAAAGCACCTGGATGTAATTATAAGCTCTTAGAACGAGCTGTCCGCTATATAACACGGCTAATTTAATAGGGCTAGTATAGTAGACGTATAACTTACACACAATTAATTAAGCAACTAGATCTTAAAGTCTTACTGTATACCCTTAGCCGCGTACTCTAAAGGCACGGCTACTACCGCTATATAGCCTATTGACGTCCCTTTATTAGCGATAAATAGTAATAAAAGCGCCTCGATTGGGCCTAATATTATATTAATTAGATAATTAACGCGTAAGTAATAGTAATATAGATAGACGAATATAGCTTTATTACTGGCAAGCGAGGAAGGCTATATATTATAAAAAGGACTAGCAAGAAGACTTATCCTAATTATATACAATTAGTATTTTGCTTAGGGAGGACGTCTTTTATAGTATAGGGAGCGATTAGTTAGGGGTAGAAGTCTAAGCTTATATTTTTAGAGAGACGACATAGTAAGAAAGGGATTAATAGTAGAGATTATGTAGAGCAGGTCCTTAAAGTAAGTGTTTATTCTCTGCTATTTTAAACCTCTACTAACCTAAAAAAGGCAGTAGTTGGCCTATTTCTTAAAGATATAGAACCCAATACTATATTTATAGAAGACGGCGCGCTAGTTTATAAAGGGGTAGCAAAGGCAGTTTGCAAAAGGCTTAGTATTAAAGGATTTAGTAATAATTGGCCTTTAAGCTTACCAGATCTAAATCCTATTAGTTATAGATAAAGGCATAGATTATATAGATAGAGCCCTTTCCAACGTCGCTTAAGGAGCTCAAGTAGGTAGTTTAGGACCTTTGGGACGAGCTAGATCTATACTAAGCACTTAAATATATTAAGAACATACAGGAGAAGTGCAAGGAAGTTATTAAATGTTAAGGATTGGCGACAAAATATTGATTGTATAGAGTTTTGGTGTAGTGTTGAGCCTCGGGACTACTTTGTACGCAGGTGTGATTGAAACTGCACGCAAAATGACTTGGAAAAAATAAGCGAATTTTTCGCCTCTATGCACCTTTTTTGCACCATACTCTTACTAAGAAATATTTTAGTACGTATACCATTACTAAAATTAATTAAATTAGGTATTAACTACCCTTAACTATATTATAACTCTATATAATTAAAGCTCTATATTATTATTATTATTATTTATTCATTGCTTAATGTCTGATACGGATCCTATGCGGCCCACGTAGACTACTCCATACATAGGGGAAACTTGTAAATTTACAGGAAGAAAACCCCTAATATGTTGGGGGAGGAAAAACCCTATGAGCCACCTCAGTAGGATGAAAAACCCCAAATTGCCATGCCTGCACGTAGCAGCGGCCCTACAGGCCTATAGCTACGTCCTCCTCCTTGGATGTTTTGAACTCCTTAGGAACCACTGCTTCCTTCTCTGGCTTATTTAAAGCTAGGGTTCACTACGTCCTAGCTAGGCCTTGCCAATCGATTGCCGTGTGCTTGTAGTTGTGTCCCGTATCTTAACCACCCCCTATATGCCGTCTCTTGTTGACCATTGCTATATACGCCTTGCCTCCCCCCCCCTAAGGCCTATCGAAGGCGTAAGGGGGATTCATCCGTTCTACTATCCTAATACTAAAAGCCGAAAGCGGGATGTGTGTGTATGTATCTGGGTATCTTTTGTGCCTAGGCCCTAGTTACTAGGCCCTCTCTAAGGGCACCACTCCGTCGAGAGGAGACAAGGAAAACCGTACGGGGTTATCCGGCTGCCGGTTTCAGTAGTATTACGGCAGTACGGCGAGTGACCGCATGCTCCGCGGGCGATCGCCCTAGGGGTTAAGAGGGGCCGTATATTTGCTCGTTCGTTCGCTCGTTCGCTCGTTCGTCGATGTGAGGTCGTTGATGCCTTCAACTGGGGGTCAGGGGATGTTATCGAATACTAAGCATCCATGTTGGATCGTACAGGTGCCCTGGATAGGAGAATAGTGTAGTAGTCGTCGTATTGTAGAGGGCCAACAGTAGTGGTTTTCAAGATCTCACCATCCGAAAATCTTTCACCACCGCCCTCAACGCCCACAACCACCACCAGGTCCTGTCCGCACGCTGTGCGACGTCTCTGCGTTGGCTCTGGGTCTGAACTTCGAAGACCCAGGTTCGTAGCCGTCACCACGTACAGGTGCAGAGTCCGATTTCGACGGCCGAAGCTCTATATTTCTAATATAGTTTCTTTACTATACTATCTATATTATTTATAAGTAGCTAGTTATATAATAGCTTTATAGTAATATAATAAAGGGTAACTAATATTACGGACCTTATATTAGCAGTAGTGCAACTATAAAGAAGAGATATAAACGGGTTAGTTAAAATAGTATATAAGGCGCTAGAACCGATTAAGCTATAATATAAGGGGTAGCTAAGTTATATAGCTAGTTACGTTATAAGTTTAGAACGTGGAAATGTGGAAACGTAAGAGTAAGAAGGACGTACTAATATACTAATATACTAACGTACTTAGTATATTCCTTAGGCATAGTATTATATATTTAAAGGACTATAGTCCCTACCTAGATAGTTCTCTTTTTTATAGTAAATTTTAGAATATAATTAGAGTTAATTTATTAGACAACCTACTCTACTAGTTATATTTTATCTTATTAACTATTATATTTACCTATATACCTAGCCTATTAATAAGTTTACCGTAGTATTTCCTATAAGGCTTTATTATATATTTACTACCTAATTATAATATTAATAAAAGTTAAATAATATGCCACCTAAAGCACTAGTTATAACGCTATTTATAGTAGCAACTACTTTAAGATTTAGAGGAGATACTAGTATAAGAGATAATAACTTAAAAGTAGTTATAATAAATTAACTTAGAAATGTTATAGAACAAAATAACGCTAATAATTAGGCACTATTTTAATAACTATAAGATATAAAGAAAGAAAAGATTTATAGGAGAAAAGTATAAGCTAAAGGGATTCCTTATATAAATAAAGCTAAAGATCTAATATAAAGGGACTAAATTAGCGGAATTAGCGGATTAAGTAACATATATAGGACTGTTTTTAATGGGTTAGGTATTAAAGTAATTTAAACCCTATTTTATAGAGATATAGGCTAATAAATTAGCAACTACTAACCTAGAGGCGCGGTATATATTCTTAAGCTAGAAAGGATTTACTAGTAAACTAATATAGATATATAAAGATCTAGAATTAATAGCAACGGCTAAAAGAAAGCTATATTAACTTATATAAAAAGGATTAGTAATAGACTATATAACGCAGTTCTAGATACTAGTAGTATAGACTAAGTATAACTAAGGGGCGTTAATAGCGTAGTGTTAATAAAGATTAAGGCTAAGGTTTAAACCACTATAATACTAATAGAGGACCTAAGCAATATAAAAGAGCTAATTAAGTAAGCTATTAAGGTTTATAACAGGCTATACTAAAGCAAAAAATTAAAAAATATATAATAGAGACTGGTATATATATAAAAGACGTAATAGGTATTTAAATTATAGTATAGTATATAGCTAATTATAAGGGGGCTTTATAGACAGGGGGCTGTAAGGCACGATTGTAGGAATAGGATAGATTGGTAAGAGAGACGAATCTTTAAGGAGGTAAGGCCTTAGGGATTATAGAGACTATATACTACGGGCATGTGCCTCTAGTATATAACTAGCAACTTAAGGTATCCGCAATAATATCCTTTATATTATCCCCACCCTTCTTATAGTCGGCCCCTAATTACTATTACCTTACGGTAGGGAGATTATAAGGGCTTATCCTAGAAGGGGTTTAGAATGATATTAGAGAGATATCGGTATGCTACTATATATTATCTATCTATCTAACCCCTACTTTAAACTCCTAAAAAACCTTAATAAGGAAAAAATATAACTAAAGAAAAGACGTAAGGATTACTAGGAGACCTATTAAAAGCCTACCGAAAGTATACTGGTAACTACTTAGGCTAATATAGGGATTTTTATACAACTCTACTTCTAAGCCTTTATGCCAGTCTATAATTAATTATAAGTATTATAGGTAATTTAGTGTTCTAGTATAGTTCCGTAAAACCTTTTAGTATAAAATTTAACGTATAAAGCCTTAGCTTGCCGTTGTCTTTAACTATTAAGATATAATCTATAATTTATAATCATTTTATATAATCCTCTACATTGCTAATACATTATTCCCGTATCTGCCCTTAGGCTATTAAATGCGGTTAAGGTATTAATTAATTAATTAAGGAGACTTATCTCCTAAGATTTAGTGTATATACTTTTAAATCTAATAGTCCTATACCGTATATTTAGCGTAGCTCTACTACCTAGTAAACAAGAGGGATACTTTATAATAGCACCTATAACTATTATACAATTGTTAAAAACGTCTATAACGTTATTCTTTAATACTATAGTATTATTTTAGGTATAATTTAACCTATATACGTCTTTAATTAACGTCTTAATTACCTTCCCCTTGTAACGGAACCTTGTAGCAAGTACTACAATAGGCTTGTTATTGGGCTAGGTGTGTAGGTAATATATAAAGTCAACAACGTAATAACAACTGGTAGAGTGGTTGCCTAACAGATTAACTCTAATTATATTCTGAGAATTACTACAAGGAAGGAACTATCTAGGTAGGGACTATAGTCCTTTAAATACACGACTGTACTCCTAAGAAATCCTTCTTATACGTGATGTACGTGTTATATATATTATACATACATTCCCTTTATATACTGCGTATACTGCGTACAACATTATATAACTTACTTATTATTCTTTATTATATAGTTCTACCGGCTCTATCCTAGACTATATCTATATTAACTAACTAGCTTCCTCTAACTCTTCTCTAAGTAGTTATAGCATTATACTTAAAGCGTCCGTAATACTATCTCCCTCCTCTTTATCTTTGTCCTTAAAGATTCCTAATATCTCTAAGTCGTTTACTAGAGGTATAATATCCATCTAATTAATTTGGTTAATATTATTACTTATTATACCTAAAGCTTCTTCTTCTTTATAAGCGCAATGCTATGCTCGCACTATTGCTACTATATTATTACTTAGTAAAATAATGCCATCTCCTTATTCTTATTATATAAAAGAGAGGCTAGTTTATATTACGTTAGTAAGTCCCTTATCTTAGCAACCCTCTTTATATTTAGAGTGCATTAAAGCGAATATTTATTCGTCCTATAATATTTACTCTTCTTCTAACGCTAAGTATACGCGTCCTATTACTCTTAATAGTTATTAAGTTCCCTAAGTAATTTATTATAAGGTCTTATATTTAATCTGCTGCTATAAAGCTTAATAGTAACCTTACGCAGGCTTTAGCTAAGCTTAAATATTCTTATAACGCGGAACAAAAGGCCCTAGATACTTGGATTATAGCATCTACCTATCTTCTTTATCTTAAGAAGGTTTATAAAAAGGTCCGTTTTAAGGAGTAGGAACTTATAGAATAAGGTCTACAGAAACTTAGTAATAAGAGAACTAACTCTCTTCTAATAAAGGAAACAACTTTAAGTAATTCAGCAGTCGCTTTTTCTAGGTCCCCCTTAGGTAACTTATTTTTTAGCGATCCTTCTTTATTAATATTGCCTAACCTATTTTCTTCTAATACTCCTATACCTTTCCTATAGCGTTCTTTAAATTCTCTAGTAGCTCCTAGGTAGTCTCATTATAGCCTATCTACTTTACTTTATACTATGTTTTATTATCTATGTCCTTATAACTAATAATCTTTAAAACTTACTATTTGTCTTCCTCTTACCCTCTATACGTGTCTACTTTATAGACTAATAGCTTAATATTCCTATATACTAGCTCTAGCATTACAATATACTATACTAAGTAGATTCTCATTTTAGCTAGTAAGTTTAACTTAAACGTAACCGGTAAAATCCTTTATATAATTTTAAAAGGTCCTAATCTAACGTAGTCTAATTTCTTACTTAGTTATTAACGCTTAAAATTTTTATATAGTAGCTATACTTTATCTCCCTCCTTAAGATCTAGTCCCTTAGATCTCTTAGCATTATAGTATCTTTTTATTCTTTACTATACTATTTTAGCTATTTCCATAAGGTTCTTATAAAGATTTATTAATATCTCTATCCTTTATTTAGCTATACTACTTATCTTCTTTACTTAACGTGGCGATAACGATATTCTTAGCTTATATCTATAGTTCGCCTTAAATAGTAAAGTACCTATTCCTTCCTATGGTGTTATATTATATATAAACTATATAATTAGTAACAGTAATACCTAATTATTCTATACGTAATTAATATAGTATCTTAGATACTGCTCTAGTGTTTAATTTAATCTTTCCGTTTAACTATCTATCTGCGGATAATATACGGTAGAAGTTGCTACTCTAACTCCTTACTCCGCTAAGAATACCTCCCAAAATACCGCTATAAATCTTAGATCTCTATCCAATATAATCTTACTTAGTACTCTATATCTTATAAACACTTCTTTAATATAAATTCTAGTGATATCTTTTACTAATATTTCTTCTATGCATGCTATAAAGTATCCCCACTTTATAAGCCTATTTACTATTACTAAGATCGCGTTATAATCTTATCCGGTAATAGGATCTCTTAACTTTAGCAACTTAATAATAAAGTCCTATAATATAACCTCCTATAGTCTCTCTAGTATTTTAATAGGTTATAGCCCTCTATATAGCTTATACCTTATTAGTTTATTCCTTTAGCAATTTAGACACTCTCCTATAACTTTTCATACTATACTATAGATTCTATTAATAATATACTCTTCTTAGAGTCTTAACACTAAGCCTATAGCTCCATTATGTCCTTAAGTTAGTCCCTTATAGAAATCTTCTATAAAGTATTTTGCTATACTTCTTGGGATATACTTTACCTCTCTATACTTATATAATATTTCTTCTCCTAGGTATTCTAACTATTCTTCCAGTTATGCCTTAAAGATTCTTTATACCTAAAAGCTTTCTAGTAACTCGTAAACTCTATTTAGTTCCTCTTCTTAAGTCGCTATAATCTTTAGATAATTATATCTAATTAATCTATCTATATCTTTTCGCAGTAAAGCCCCTAATAGCTTTTTATCGTTCTATAGTTTAGCTTTCTAACTTAGTATATCGGCTCGCGTATTATCTATACCCTTAGTATACTAAATCTTAAAATGGTATTCTATAAGCATTTCCGCCCATCTAACCTATCTTTGGTTAAGTTCCTTTATTATTAGGAATCCTATTAAGTTCTTATAATCCGTCTTAACTATAAATAGTTTCTTTATACCTTATAAGAATACTCTTTATTTCTTTAGTACTATAACTATACCTAATAACTCCTTATTATAAATGTTATAGTTTAACTCTAGTAGTATTATCTTTTAACTATAGTATGCTACTAGGTGCTATCCGTTTAGATATTTCTATATAAAGCACGCCCCTAGTATAAAGTCTAATATATTTATTTTTATAACTATCTCTAATCCTAGTTAATAAAATTTAAAAACTGGCTCCTAGGTAAACAACCTCTTAACTTCCTTAAATAGTTCCTATTATTCCTTTCCCTATACCTATAATTTTTCTTTCTTTATTAACTACGTAAATAGTTTAATATCCTTTAACCATTACGCTATAAACCTTCTACAGTAATTGTAAAACCCTAAAAACGATCTTAACTATATAATGTTCTCTAGTTCTTACCAATTTACTATAGCCTTAATCTTTTTTAGATCTATACTAAGTTGGCCTAGTTTAATAATAAATCTAACAAAATTGGTCTTCCTAGTAAAGAACTTGTATTTCTTAATTGCTACTAGCATTTATTCTTCTTATAGTCTCTTTAAGACCCATTTAACGTATTCTCTATATTCTTCCTTAGTTATTAAGTAAATAATAATAATATTAAGATATACTATAACAAATTCATCTAAGTATTCTCCTAATATATTATTAATTCGCTTCTAAAACGTTGCTAGTATGTTTATAAGCCCAAATTATATAACTAATAGCTTATATAGTCCTTCCTTTAACCTAAAGGCTGCCTTTTATTTATTGCCTTCCTTAATTTTAATCTAATAGTACGCCTATCTTAGATCTATCTTTATAAAAATTTGCGCGTTACCTATCCTATCTTAGATTTCGCTAATTAAGGGTAAAGGATACCTATCCTTCCTAGTGATACTATTTAACTATCTATAGTTAATATACAGCCTTAGTTTGCCATTTTTCTTTAGTACAAATAGTACTGGATAACCCGCTAATAACTGTAATAGTCTAATATATCCCTTTCGTAAGTTTTCCTAAATAAACTCTTTTAATGCTCTACCTTCTTCTTTAGTAAGCTTATAGATTAAAAAGAACCTTAGACTTATTCCTAGTTCTAATTCTATCTTATAGTCCTATATTATATATTCTAACAGCTTTTTACTTTCTAGTAACTATAGTTTTTTACTATACTTATAATATCTTTTTAGTATATAATCTAACCCTTTCTTAGTTTCTTTATATATTGCTCCTGCTTAGTACTATACCAACTTAGCTTATTATTACATCTTATAGCGTTAAGTATTTCTAATATTAACCTAACCTATAACCCAATCGATCTTTAGATTATATTCCTATAACTAAGGCATTCCTAGTACTGCCTTATTATTCCCTAATAGTAATATATTAAAAGATATCTTAACTTATCTTCCTTTAATAATTAACTAAATAGGTCCTATTTTAAGATTAATAATACCTCCTCTATAGGCTATTAGATCTCCTAAAATTGTTACTAATAGGTAAGAATGCTCCTTTTTTTAATATAGTAACCCTATTCTTTTAACTGCTACTAGCGAGATATAGTTTCTCGTTGCTTTACTATCTACTAGCGCTTTAAACTATTAATCTTGCTATTTTACTTATAGATTTAGGTATTATTCTTAAATTCCTTTAAGGGTTTAAGGCTCTACTACTAGTTCCCTCTGGTTCCGTAGGCCTCTACTTTTCCTAACTATTAGCTATTAGATCCTATTTATACTTAGTCTAACTTAAACTAATACTTAGTTTGCTTTTTATCTTTAATATACCATAGATAGGTATTTTCTAGATATTCCCACCATTATCGTCCATCTAGGTATTCTTCCGTAAGGAATCTTCCTAGCTAAAGTATTAAGTCCCCTTATTCTTAAACTTTTACTAGGTGCCAACTATATATATACTTAACGTTTTAATATTTTACCTTATCCATTATCTAATATATCCTTATTAGATACTTTTAATTTTTATTCTTAGGTGCTTTATATATATTACACGCATTATCTATATATACTATCTATAATAGTGTATAATATGCCTAGTATCTTAGGTTAACTCTTAGCTTATCTTTATCCTTAAGTTTAAACCTTCCTCTTATTAATCTAAGTATTGTGACTTTATTTACAGGTACTAAGATTCGCCTTTTACTTCTCTAGTCCTCTAATTACTCCTCTAGATCTTTTAACGTTATAATTAAGGCTCCTTTAATATAAGTTATAGCCTTTTCTATAACCGGGTAGTCTTAAATAACTTTCTTATCCAACTATATATAGAAATCTTCCTACTTATTATTATGTCGTTGTCTATACCACTTTTAGTATAACCCTTTAAGTATATACGGCTTATTCGTAAGGAAGTATCTTTTTATTACTACGTTATAATAGCCCTTTATATATTATTCTTTAAACCTAGTTAGAATCCCTAGATCCTCTTCTTATTCTAGTTTAGTAAGCTACTTAGCTTATAGTATGTCTGCTTTAGGCCTATTAGTAATTCTTTATATAGGTACTCTATCCCTTATACGACCTAGTATACTAGATCTCTTATCTAGTTTCTACTCTTACTATAAGGTAATTCTTACTCTAAATTCCTCTATAGTTTCTTTCTTATCGCGTCTTACGAGTAGATCCTTAAAGTCATCTTACTTCTTAATCTCAACATCAACTTTTTAATCTTTAGGCTGAACACTACGTTCCCCTAGTAAGTCTTCTAGGTCTATATATCTATCTCTCAGTCTAATTACTATTTATACTACGGATTCTCTAATCCATAAAGAAGCTCCTTACCTCTTACTTATAGGTATTCTTATCTATACCCTAAACTCTTAGTTCCTTAAATTCTTTAATCCTAAGCTTTCTAACTTAAGCTTAGCTCCTACCTTAGTTTATCTAGATATTTAGGGTATTCTTATCTCGTCTTAAGAGTCTTAAATCTTACTTATCTTATCTTAAGAATCTTATACCGTTGGGAACTCTTATCCCAAGCTTATTCGTATGTCTTTAAACTAAGCTACTACTCTACTCTATCGGTTTTCGTCCGTTGTGGGTCCTTAAGCTGTCCTTATCCTATCTTTAGAGTCTTAGATCTCTCTTATCTCGTCTTAAGAATCTTAAGCCTTTGGCCTTTTACCTTTATTAAGTAGTAAGCTAGCACTAGCAGTTGTTTACTTGCTTAATCTTTCTTTAATATTACTTCTTCCGTCTTATAAAGCGATAAATACCGTATTTAACGGTGTTATAATACCCGTTACTAAACCTTGCTCTATAGCAGTCTTAGTCTCTACTTCTAATATAACTTCTTTAAGGTTTATACGTTCCTAGTAAACTGCCTTTATTTTCTTATTATCTATAAATGTCTTACTTACGTTAAACTCGTCGTCTTTAATATCCGATCTGCGCGATAGTTCGTTAGTTCCTTTACACTCTATAGATTTTAGCTCTTATAGCTAATAGCTTACGCCATACTTAGCGTCTTTATAAATTTGGTATGCGTTGTTATAATAAAACGCGAAACTTTTAATTAAACACTCTTTTATTCCTCATAGTACACTATCATCCCTTTATACGTGTGTGTCTTCTACTAGTCTAGTTCCCTTTATTATATAGTAACTCTAACCATCTTTGTAATCCCTTATAAAATAACCTTATTTCCCGCAATTTATATAAGCTCCGTTTTTAAACCACTAACTTTTCTATAGAGTCCGCCTAAACATCTTCTACTGCTAAGATCCCTAGTTTAGCCTCTACTTCTTAGTCCTATAATTACTAAATCCTTAACCTCTAGGTTTCTATAGTTTCTTACTCTATCTCTTATAGGCTTCTTTAGTACTACTTAGGTCTATTAGCTCTATGCTATACCATAGTTTTTAACTTAGCTTTAGTTATTGCGTACTTTGCGTTTTATATAATTATAGAACTCTATTCTAACCTCTCTTAGCCTATTCCCTTTAGTAGATCCTATTATTAATTTTTATCGCTTAATCTATTAATTCCCTTAGGGTATCCGCATCTTCTATTAAAATAATTACGTCCTAGACTTTAGCCTTAAGTCCCTATTTATACTATGCTATAAGCGCCTTATTATTCTACTTAACTTATATAGCTAGCGTTTAGAACTGTATTATATACTCTATTACTAAGGTTTATTACATAATATCTTAGAGTTTTCTTTTCGCTATAGTAACTGCCTCTAGGTCTCTAAATATTTGTATAAGTCGCTCTATAAATCCTTTCTAACTTAAAAATATAAACCGCACCTCCTAATTAGTGGTTATTATTCCATTTATCTATATTTCTATAAGGTAAGGCTTAAACTATTTAAGTGCTCTTCCTAATAGGAATAGTCCTATATAAGCTATTCAATCTATAGGTATTAGCAGCTTTACTCCTTCCTACGTAACCTTAAAGTGTATTTGTATAAGGAATTCTTTAAGCTTTAATCTCTCTCCTAAGAATCTCTTAATTAATAGTAACTTAATCCTTACTGCTCCTATCCTATTAATCCTTTATTTAAGCGTTATATTATTCTCTATTAACTAGTTAACTATCTCCTATAGTTGCCCAACCGTTATAGGTTGTTGTAAGTTAGTATTTACTATACTAGTGTTACCTCCTAACCTTAAAGTAGTTGCCGCCGTTAATGGCGTTATAGTAGCTGCTTTTAGTAGTATGTTGTTTAACTTTTAATACCGTAACTAGGTAGTAATTATATATCGGAACCTTATAGCAAGTACTACAATGGGCTCGTTATTAGGCTAGGTGTGTAGGTAATACGTAAAGTTAACAACGTAATAATAACTGGTAGAGTAGTTGCCTAATAGATTAACTCTAATTATATTCTAAGAATTACTATAAGGAAGGAACTATCTAGGTAGGAACTGTAGTCCTTTAAATTCACGACCGTACTTTTAAGAAATCCTTTTTGTACGTAATATACGTATTATACATGTTATACGTACGTTCCCTTTATACACTGCGTACACTGCGTACAATATTATGTGACTCGCTTACTATTCTTTGTCACATGGTTTTACCGGCTCTATCTTAGACCGTGCCTATATTAACTAACTAGCTTCCTCTAACTCTTCTCTAAGTAGTTATAGCATCGTACTTAAAGCGTCCGTAACACCCCTAGCCGCGTTATTAGTTTTTATAAGGAAGTAATAGCTAGATAGCGCTATTATAACGGAGTTATATTAGCAAGGTTGCGGCTATTTACTAAAAGGGTATTAGAAGGTAAAGTATAAAGACACCTTACTTATTAAGTTTAATCCTTTTTCTTAATACCTTACTTCCCATTATTAACCTTTATCTAATTTAGACGTATTTTTAATATATTATTAAGATTTTTTTCTTTTTTATTAATAATTTAATATACTAACTTAGCAGCTAGAGACCGACCACGAGATAGTAATCTAATAGCAATCTATAGTAATCTAACGGCAACCTGCCGCATTTTACTATATTCCACTAAGTTCTACTAAGTTCTACTAAATCCTGCTAAGTTCTGCTAGGACTACTACCTAAATCCTATTCTGCTTTATATATGTATTAACTAAGTAACTAAGTCTATAATATATACCCTTTCTTCCTATTTTCCTACTTTCTTTCCTTATATAACATCTTAACCTCCTTATATAGTTTATATGTATAGCTTAATAATATCTACCTTACTATATATTATCGCCGCTTATACTTACTTCGTAATACTATATTACGTTAACTACCTATACTACCGTTAATATGCAGAACGAACCTAAAACTCCTATAACGGCCGCTAGCATTATATCCGCACTTTAAGAATAATTAGCAAGAATATAGAAGTCCTTTATAGACGCCCTTATACAAAACTAAGCTATTTTAAATTAGTAATAAGCCGAATAAAAACCACGATACTAGTAATTAATTAAGGACCTCTAAGAAGAAATCCGTACCCTTAAGATGCTTATACTAGGACCTTAAGACTAAACGCTATCTCTAGAGATAAATACGCGGAATGTAAGTCCTAAACCTATAGTAGTCTCTTACCCTAAGCCAACTACTATACTATAATGATCTAAATAACTACTAGATCCCTTAGTATTTACTAGTAAATAATAAGAGCTCTAATTATTTTTAAGCTAGCTTAAAAATAAGCTAACTAGTAACACTAACTACTACTTAACTAAAGCTAATTAACTCTGTTACGCCCTAAGTTAACTAGGGGGAGAGGTAGCTAACCTTATTAAACCTCTTTAGCCGAACTTAGTATAAAGCCTAGTTATACTTCTTAAAGCTATATATAGTGACCTAAACCGCTAAGCTACTGCTTAGAGGAAAATAAACTATATAGCTTAAGGAACAAAAGGTTTCCTAGTATATTTCTCCAAATTTAACCGTTATATAAAGGAAACTGGCTAGAACGACTCTGCACCAATTAACAGCCTTATTAAATCCCTAAGCCCTAAACTAAAAACCTCCCTAATAGGCGTAGACCTACTAGGAGCCCTTAATGCCTACATAAACGTTATTAATAAATAGTATAATAATATACTACGCCTAATACCGAAATACGCTCTTTAATACAATATAATAGCCCCGTAAATGTCCACTAAGTTATCTTAGCTTAAGTACCCCAACGCCATAGATATTAACACTAGGACCCTAAAATACGCCCTACTAGGGTCCTCTAAACGAGAATAACGTATTAAGCTAGGCCTCTACTTTAAATATAAAAGTAACTCCTACCCCTCTAACTACTACTCCGTCCTTATACCTAAATACGATTTATAAACGGCTAATACTAGTAACCGTTTACCGTATTAATCTTCTAGCTACCATTCCTAATTTTTACCTAGTTCTAGCCCCGTGTCTAATAAGCACTACTTATAAGGGCGAAGCTACAACTAATATTCAATAGAAACCCCTTCCTGCTTACTATTAAAAGGCACGTTTTAAAGTTAAGTCGCTTTCCGGGACGGCTCTACCTTAAGATTTTATTAAATACTTTAGGTGTTATAAACTCTAACTCTTAGAATTATAGTATAACCGTTAATTATTATCTTTAGCAGAATAATTAATAGGCTAATACTTAAGTCCTAATTAATATAGGAGCTAGTGGCATAGGATTTATTAATAAAATCTTTATATAAGATAATGGTTTTATCCTAGCCCCCTTTAACCGGTATATTAATGTATTTAGATTTAATAGTAAACGTATAGTCTTAGGCTAAATTACCTACGTAGTATACCTAAGACTCTAATACCTAAACTATAGAGAACTAATTAGGCTTTTATTACTACCTTAGGTTATTTAGTAATTCTTAGATACCCCAAAATAAAGCTATATAAGGTAACTATTAATTAGAATAACCTTAAGCTTCTATTTACCGCCTCCCGTTATAGGCGAAAGTGCCTTATAACTTACTACTTAGACCCTAAACTAAAATCTAAAAAATCTACTAAGATCCACTAGTCTAAAATTTCTATAACTATCCACCCTATACCTAAGGAATCCACTTAATTCTACTAACCTAAAAATTCCACTAATATGCACCCCGCGCCTAAGGAATTTACTAGATTCTACTAACCTAGGAATTTTACTAAATTCTACTAACATAAGATTTCCACTAATATCTACTAAGGACCTAAAAATTCCACTAAACCCCATAAATTAATTATAAGCACTATACTGCCTAAAGCCAAGCAAAAGCTTAAGCTTACTACGCGAAGATATTAAAAGGACTAGTATTCTACTATAAAAAGGATACTTAAAGAACTTAAACCTAAATCTAATACTAACTCCATACTTAACACCAAACCTAAAATTAAGTAAGGAACTATATAAAAAAACTATAGACAACTAGAGCCTACTTAACGCCATAAATATTTGTATAATTAGAGCTACCCCGCTAGTATAACTTACTAAGAAACCTAAATATACAATCTTTGTTATTACTATAGTTAATATTAAGAAGGCCTTAGTATTAAAGAAGTATACTAACCCTACTATAAAGGTACTAGTAGAGTACTATAACCGCCTAGAGGTATTATTATAAAAGGAAGCCAATAAGCTACTAGAACACCAATTATATAACTATAAGATTATACTTAAAGAAGGAAAGCAGCCTAGATTTAGACCCCTATATAGGATATCTTAAAACAAACTCTAAGTACTATAAAAGTATCTAGACGAGAACCTAAGTAAAGGATTTATTAGAGTAAGCTTTTTACCTATAGCCGTACTAATAATCTTTATTAAGAAACTAGGCGGCGGACTACGCTTCTATATAGACTACTAAGCTCTTAACGCTATTACCGTTAAGAACTAATATCCGATCCTATTAATATAAAAGACGCTAAACCGACTAAGTAAGGCTCGCTTTTACATAAAGCTTAATATTATCTCTATATTTAACCGCCTCCGTATTATAAAAGGAGACAAATAGCTTACTATATTTCGTACCTAATACGAATTATTTAAGTACTTAGTAATACCCTTCGGCCTTATAAACGCTCTAAGCTCATTTTAATATTATATAAATAATACCCTACGTCCCTACCTCTTATAGGACACCCCCATAACACCTTATACACATCTACCTATTTCCACTAACTTAGCAACCAAAGACTGACCACGAGATAGCAATCTAATAGTAACCTGCTATATTCTGCCATATTCCACCAAGTTCCACTAAGTTTTACTAAGTTTTAATAGGACTACTACCTGAACCCTATTTTACTCTATGCACGTATTAACTAAGCAACTAAGTCCATAATATATACCCTTTCTTCCCGTTTTTCCTACCTTCTTTCCTTACATAATATCTTAATTTTATTATATAGTTTATATATATAGCTTAATAATATCTACTTTGCTATATATTATTGTTGCTTATACTTACTCTGTAATACTATATTATATTAAACCTATGCCCTATACCGCCCTAATTAGCATATAGAATAACCTAAAAGCCCCTATATCTGTAAAAGACCTATATACTATATTTACTAAATAAATGGAGACCCTGTAATAAGCTTTTACGAATACCCTTGCCTATTAAAAAGCCTGACATTATGAGTTAATTAGGTCTCTAAAAAAAGAAATTAAAGAGATCCGCCAAAACCCACTATCTACCCTACTATTACCCCTACTTGCTGCTACTGGTATTAACCTATAAACACTAGGTGGAGAGAATATATCTAAAACTGGCTTCTTAACCCTAAATTCGCTAACTAGTGCCCCTAGAAAGAAGTTAACTAAATATCTCCCTAATCCTCCCGCCTATTTAGGTAAAAGAAGTAAACTATACTCCTTTTTTAACTAATTTAAGAATAAGCTAAACGGTAATATTAATCGCTACCTAACTCCTAATAGCCAGTTACGTTACGCTATAAGCCGCCTAATAGGAGACGCCGCAGAAACTATATACCTATTCTAGCCGAGTACTATAGAAAAACTAGTTACTATACTAAAAGTATCTTATAGCAACCCTAACCGAATTACTATAGTATAAAGAAAACTAAATAAAATAATATAAGGCTCCAAGAGCTTTCTATTATACTTCGCCGAATTCTACTACTATACTAAAGAGACTAGATGGAATAAACCCGCCTTAATTAATCGCCTAGTGGAGTCGCTAAACCCTAAACTAAAGGCTTCCCTTATAGGAGTTAAGCTGCTAGATACCCTTACCGCCTATACCAATATTACTAATAGCTTATATAATAATATACTACGCCTTACCCTAAAATATATACCTTAATACTCTGCCCCTTAGCCGCCTAGGACTTATAAGGACCTAAACGCTAGAACCCTCTCTTACGCCCTAAAAGGGTCTGCTAAATATAAACAACATATTAAATATAGCCTTTGTTTTAAGTGCGGAAGTAACGCTTATATCTTAAGCTACTACTCTATCCTACTGCCCTAAATATATATACAGACAACTGGTATAGGCGGTATTCTATTATCCTAATTATATAAATAGACGACTAGTATAAGCAACTAATCGCCTTAACTAAGCCCTATTTACCGACCCTAATTATTATCTGGCTCTAATATATTATCTAATAAGCACCACTTATAAGGACGAAGCTACGACCAATACGCTATAAGAACTTCGCCCTAATTATCTTTAAAAGGAAGGTCCTAAAGCTAAGTCGCTCTCTAGGACGGCTCTGCCTTAGGATCTTATTAAATACTTTAAATATTACAAACTCTAACTCTTAGGATTATAGTATAACCGTTAACTATTGTTTTTAGTAAAATAATTAATAGGCTAATACTTAAGTCTTAATTAATATAGGAGCTAGTAGCATAAGATTTATTAATAAGATCTTCACGTAAGATAATAGTTTTACCCTAACTCCCCTTAACCGGCATATTAACGTATTTAGATTTAATAGCAAACGCACGGTCTTAGGCTAAATTACTTATATAGTACAGTCAAAACTCTTTATAACGATGCGGGTCGTACGGCCGACCGTATCGTAATACTAATAATATTGTTATACATGGAGTCACGTGTTGAGTTAATAAGCAGGAAAAAGGAGGCTGACGCGTGGCTAAGCATCCTAAAAGGGCGTAGGGCATCTACTTCACGGGCTAAGTAGGACCCCTCCCATACAAAATCTCTACTAGTTATAACGATTTTAGTAGAGAAAACTTAACGATATTGTAAATAGTCAGTATATCGTAATATTACACAAAAAAATTTTTAATTAAGGGGTGTAGATCGTAATATAGAGTATATCGTTGTAATTAAATATCGTACTAAAGAGTTTCGACTGTATACCTAAGACTCTAATACCTAAACTATAAAGAACTGATTAGGCTTTTTGTTACCACCCTAGGTTACTTAGTAATTCTAAAACAACCCTAGATAAAGCTACATAAAGTAACCATTAATTAGAACAACCTTAAGCTTTTATTTACTGCCTCCCGTTACAAGCAGAATTGCCTTATAACTCGCTACTTAAACCCTAAACTAAAATCTAAAAAATTCACTAGAATCTACTAGTCTAAATTTTCTATAACTATCCACCTTATACCTAAAGAATCCACTTAATTCTACTAGTATATAACTCCTACTAACATCTACCAAGGATCTAAAAATTTCACTAAATTCTATAAGTTATTATTAAGCACTATACCGCCCTAAACTAAGTAGAAGCTTAAGCTTAGTATACGAAACTACTAGAAGAACTAGTATCCTATAATAAAAAGAATACTTAAAAAACCCAAACCTAAATCTAATACTAACTCCGTACCTAATACTAAACCTAAAGCTAAATAGGAAACTATATAAGAAACTACAGACAACCTAAATAAACTTAATACTCTAAATATCTATATAATTAGAGCTACCCCGTTAGCGCGACTTGCTAAAAACCCCAAATATATAATTTTCGCGGTTACTATAGCTAATATTAAGAAAGCCTTAGTACTAAAAAAAATACACTAACCCTACCATAAAGGTACTAGTAGAGTATTATTACTGCCTAGATGCATTCTTATAAAAGGAAGCTAATAAGTTACCGGAATACCGACTATACGACTATAAGATTATACTTAAAGAAGAAAAGTAGCCTAGATTTAGACCCCTATATAGGATATCCTAAAATAAGCTCTAAGTGCTATAAAAGTATTTAGACGAGAACCTAAGTAAAGGATTTATTAGAGCAAGCTTATCGCCTATAGCTATACTAGTAATCTTTATTAAGAAACCTGGCGGCGGTTTACACTTCTATATAGACTACTAAGCTCTTAATACCGTTACCGTTAAGAACTAATATCCAATCCCGTTAATATAAAAGACGCTAAACCGACTAAGTAAGGCTCGCTACTATATAAAGCTTAATATTATCTCTGCATTTAACCGTCTCCGTATAGTAAAAGAAGATAAATAACTTACTACATTTTATACTTAGTATGGATTATTTAAATACTTAGTAACGCTATTTGGCCTCGCAAATGCCCTAAGCTTATTTTAACATTATATAAATAACACCTTATATCCCTACCTAGACATTTTCTATACAGCTTATATTAACGATATCCTAATATATAGTAATAACCTAACCAAATATTAGAAATACGTTAACTTTATTCTATAAGCTCTATATAGAGCTAGTCTATAATTAGATATAGATAAATATAAGTTCTATAAAACGGAAGTCGTATACCTTAGACTCCTTATTTCTATAAATGGTATATAAATAGACCTAAAGAAAGTTAAAGTAATTATAAACTAGTAAGAACCTAAGAACGTTAAGGACGTAAAAGCCTTTATAGGATTTACTAATTTCTATTAACGGTTTATTAATAACTTCTTCGCCCTAGTTTTACCCTTTATAGCTCTAACCTAAAAGGATAAAGCCTTTATCTTTAATAAGGAATGTAAAAAGGCCTTTACCTATCTAAAGGTTATGTTTACTACTACGCTAGTGCTCTAATACTTTAACCTAAACCGAATAAGTGTTATAGAAGCCGACTTATCCGACTATATTACTAAAGGCATCCTATCTTAATATAATAAGGATAGAGTATTATACCCTATAGTATACTTCTTAAAATAACTAAGCCTAGCTAAATATAACTACAAGGTCTACAATAAGGAATTATTAGTTATTATTAGATATTTTAAATAATGGCAACCTAAACTAGAAGGCGCTAGATTCCTAATTAAGGGTTTTAGCGACTATAAGAACCTATAGTACTTTATAACTATAAAATAGCTAAGTTACCATTAGGCCCACTAGTTAGAATACCTATCTCGTTTTTAATTCTTAATTACATACCACTTAGGCGTTTAAGGCTAGAAGCCTAATGCCCTAACCCAACGCTTATAAGACGCGCTAGTACTAAAAAAAGCACGCTCTTACCGAAATTAGACCCTACTTTATCCTAAACTATTTAACCCTTCTACTAAAGATATTACGGTATACGTCCTTAAAATAACTAACTAATTAATTAAATAGATTATAACTAATAAATACCTAAATAATAAGTTTATCTAAGAGACGCTTAAGCTAATATAAAATGGCATTAGACGCTCTAAAAGGATTTCTCTAAGTAAATATAAAGCCTATAGGAACCGCCTATACTACTAAAACTACCTAATTATACCCAACCACAATAAACTTAAGCTTAAGCTCCTTAAATATGTATATAACCTACTAGTAGCTGGCCATCTAGGCTAAGGAAAAACCTTAAAGCTACTCTAATGGGTGTTACGGACGCTTTAAGTACGATGTTATAACTACTTAGAGAAGAGTCGGAGGAAGCTAGTTGGTTAATACAGGCACGGTCCAGGATGGATCCGGTAGAACTATGTGACAAGGAATAGTAAGCAAGTTACATAATGTTGTACGCAGTATACGCAGTATACGAGGGGAACGTACGTATAATACGTATAACACGTATATTACGTATAAGGAGGTTTTTTAGGAGTACGGTTATATATTTAAAGGACCACAGTCCCTACTCTAGATAGTTCTTTCCTTATAGTGATTCTTAGAATACAATTAGAGTTAATCTATTAGGCAACCACTCCACCAGTTATTATTACGTTGTTAACTTTAATTTGCATTACCTATACACCTAGCCCAATAACGAGCCTATTATAGTACCTGCTATAAGGTTCCGTTATATAATTACTACCTGGTTACGGTATTAAATATAAAAAGTTAAATAATATGCCACTAAAAGCAGCCACCACAACGCTATCGACGGCGGCAACTACCTTAAGGTTAGAAGGCAATACTAGTATAACAGATACTAACTCGCAACAACCTGTAACGGTTGGACAACTATAAGAGATAGTTAACCAGTTAATAAAGAATAATGCGACGCTTAAATAAAGGATTAATAGGATAGGGGTAGTAAAGGTTAAGTTACTATTAATTAAGAGATTTTTAGGAGAAAGATTAAAGCTTAAAGGATTCCTTATATAAATGCATTTTAAGGTTATACAGAAAGGGGTAAAGCTAGTAATACCTATAGATCGAATAGCTTATGCGGGACTATTCCTATTAGGAAGAGCACTTAAGTGGTTTAAGCTTTACCTTATAGAAATACAGGCAAATGGAATAACAACCACTAACTAAGAGGTGCGGTTTATGTTCTTAAGTTGGGAAGGATTTGTAGAGCGACTTATATAGATATTTGGAGATCTGGAGGCAGTAACTATAGTAAAAAGAAAACTCTAAGATATTATATAATAAACCTTAGCAATTAAGTACATAATATAATTCCAAACGCTAGTTATATAAGTTAAGTGGAATAATAAGGCGCTTATAGCACAGTATAAATAGGGACTTAAGGCTAAAGTCTAGGACGTAATTATTCTAATAGAAAATGCGGATACCCTAAGGGAATTAATAGATTAAGCAATTAGGATTAATAATAGGATCTTCTAAAGGAAACAGGCTAAGAGAGGCTAGGATAGAGTTCTATAGTTATATAAGATATAGAGTACGCAATAACCAAAGCCAAGTTAGAAACTATGGTATGGCGTAGAGCTAATAGACCTAAGCGGTACTAAAGAAGCCTATAAGAGATGGAGCAAAAAACTATAGAAACCTAGAGGTTAAGGATCTAGTAATTATAGGACTAAGGAGTAAAGGCTAAACTAGGGATCTTAGCAGCAGAAGATGTTTAGGTGGACTCTATAATAAAGTTAATAGTTTAGAGACGGAGCTTATATAAATTACGGGAAATAAGGTTATTTCGTAAGGGATTATAAAGATAGTTAGAGTTACTATATAATAAAGGGAACCTAACTAATAGTAGAAGGAATATACGTATAAAGGGATAATAGTGTACTGCGAGAAACAAAAGAGTATTTAATTAAAAGTTTCGCGTTTTGTTATAATAACGTATGCCAAATTTATAAAGACGCTAAATATAGCGTAAGCTATTGGCCATAAAAGCTAGAGTTAAAAGGACTTAGAGGAACTAAAGAGTTAGATAAAGAATAAGATTAACTCTACGAGCTAGATTAAGATATTACAGCAACATGTGGATAATAATTAGTAATAATAACAATAGAGTTGGAGTACTTATTAATTAATAGTAATAAGGGTAATAAAGGAACTAACTAGGGGTATCCAAACCTTAATAGCGTAATAGAAGTAGAGACTGAGACCGCTATAGAGCAAGGTTTAGTAACGGGTATTATAACACCATTAGATACGGCATCCATTACTTTATAAGACGGAAGGAGTAATATTTAGAGACGATTAAGTAAGCAGATAACTGCTAGTGCTAGCTTACTACTTAATAAAGGTAAAAGGCTAAAGGCTTAAGATTTTTAAGACAAGATAAAAGAGATCTAAGATTCTAAAAATAGGATAAGGATAGCTTAAGGACCCATAATGGACAAAAACCGATAGAGCAGAGTAGTAGCTTAATTTAAAGACATACGAATGAGTACGGGAGAAAAGTTTCCCACGGCATTAGATTCTTAAGACGAGATAGATAAGATTTAAGACTCTTAAGACGAGATAAGAACACCACGGACGCCTAGTTAAACTAAGGTGGGAGCTAAACTTAAGTTAGAAGCAAGCTTAGGATTAAAAATCTTATAGAACTAAGATTTTAATGCATAAATAAGGACTACTAATAAGATTAGAGAATCCGCAATATAAATAGCAGTTAGACTAAGAGACAGATATATAGACCTAGAGGACTTACTAGGAGAACGCAGTGTTTAGCTTAAAGATTAAAAAGTTAATACTAAGATTAAAAAGTAAGAGAACTTTAAGGATCTACTCATAAAACGTAAAAGAAAGGAAACTATAAAGGAATTCAGAGCAAGAATTACCTTATAGCAAGAATAGAAACTAGATAGGAGATCTAGTACATTAGGACGTATAAGGAACAGAGCACCTATATAAAGAATTACTAATAGACCTAAGATAGGTATACTAAGAGCTAAGTGGCTTACTAAACTAGAGGAAGAAGAGGATTTAGGGATTCTAACTAGGTTCGAGGAACGATATATAAAGGGCTATCACGACGCAGTAATAAGAAGATACTTTTTTACGGATAAGCCGTATACACTTAAAGGGCTGTACTAAAAGTGGTATAGGCAACGACATAATAATAAGTGGGAAGATTTCTATATATAGTTAGATAAAAAAGTTGTCTAAGACCACCCGATTATAGAGAAGGCTATAACTTATATTAAAGGGGCCTTAATTATAACGTTAAAAGATCTAGAGGAGTAATTAGAGGACTAGAGAAGCAAAAGGCGAATCTTAATACCTGCGAACGAAGTCGCAACGCTTAAATTAATAAGAGAGAGGTTTAAACTTAAGGACGAAAATAAGTTAAGAGTTAACCTAAAATACTAAGTATATTATACACTATTATAAATAGCATGTGTAGATAATACGTGCAATATATATAGAGTACCTAAAGACAAAAACCAGAAGTATCTAATAAGGATATATTAGATAATAGATAAGGCGAAATATTAAGACGCTAAGTATATGCATAGTTAGCACCTAGTAGAAGTTTAAGAATAAGGGGACTTAATACTTTAACCAGGAAGATTCCTTATAGAAGAATACTTAGATAGATAATAATGGTGGGAATATCTAGAGAACACCTATCTATAGCATATTAAAGACAAAAAGCGAACTAAGTATTGGCCTAAGTTAGACTAAGTATAAAAAGGATTAAGCAGCTAATAGTTGGGAAAAGTAGAGGCCTACGGGACCAGAGGGAACTAGTAGTAGAGCCTTAGACCCTTAAAGGAATTTAAGGATGGCACCTAAATTTACGAATTAAGTGGTAAGATTAACAGTTTAAGGCATTAGTAAATAGTGGAGTAATAAAAAACCACATCTTACTAGCAGCAATTAAAAGAATAGGGTTACCACATAGGAAAAAGGAATGTTCTTACCTATTAGTAACAATTTTAGGAGATCTAATAGCCTATAGAGGAGGCATTATTAATCTTAAAACAGGACCTATTTAGTTAACTATTAAAGGAAGATAGATTAAGATGTCTTTTAATATATTACTATTAGGGAATAATAAGGCAATATTAGGAATGCCTTAGTTACAGGAATATAATCTAAAGATTAATTAGGTTACAGGTTAGGTTAATATTAAAGATACTTAACGCCGTAAGATGCGATAATAAGCTAAGTTAGTATAGTACTAAGCCAGGGCAATATATAAAGAAACTAAGAAAGGGTTAGATTATGTACTAAAGAGATACTATAAGTACGGTAAGAAACTATGGTTACCGGAAAGTAAAAAGCTATTAGAGTATATAGTATAGGACTATAAAATAGAATTAGAACCAGGAATAAGTTTAAGGTTCTTTCTAATTTATAAGCTTACTAAAGAAGAAGGAAGAGTATTAAAAGAGTTTGTCTAAGAGAACTTACAAAAGGGATACATTAGGCCATTGTAATTATTAGCGGGTTATCCAGTACTGTTTATACTAAAAAAGAATAGCAAACTAAGGATATGTATTAACTATAGACAGTTAAATAACATTACCAGAAAGGATAGGTATCCTTTACCCTTAATTAGCGAAATCTAAGATAGGATAGGTAATGCGCAAATCTTTATAAAGATAGATCTAAAATAGGCGTACCATTAGATTAGAATTAAGGAAGGCGATAAATAGAAGGCAGCCTTTAGGTTAAAGGAAGGACTGTATAAACTATTAGTTATATAATTCGGGCTTATAAACGCACTAGCAACGTTCTAAAAGCGTATTAACAATGTATTAAGAGAGTACTTAGATGAATTTATTATAGTATACCTTAATGATATTATTATCTACTTAATAACTAAGGAGGAACATAGGGAACACGTTAAATAGGTCTTAAGGAGACTATAGGAAGAACAGATGCTAGTAATAATTAAAAAATGCAAGTTCTTTACTAGGAAGACCAATTTTGTTAGATTTATTATTAAACTAGGCTAACTTAGTATAGATCTAAAGAAGATTGAGGCTATAGTAAATTAGCAGGAACTAAAGAACGTTACGTAGTTAAGATTATTCCTAGAATTTTGCAATTACTATAGAAGGTTTATAGCGCAATAGTTAAAGGATATTAAGCCATTTACGCAATTAATAAAGAAAAAAGAACTATAGGTATAGGGGAAGGAATACTAAGAATTATTTAAGGAAGTTAAGAGGTTATTTACCTAGGAACTAGTTCTTAAGATCTATTAACTAGGACTAGAAACGGTTATAGAAACAGATATATTAGACTTTATACTAGGGGTATACTTTATATAAAGATATTTAGATAGATGGCACCCAGTAGCATACTACAGTTAAAAGATAACACTACTAGAGTTAAACTATAACATCTATAATAAGGAGTTATTAGGTATAGTTACAGCATTAAAGAAATAGAGAGCATTCTTGCAAGGTATAGAGAAACTATTTATAGTTAAGATAGATTATAAGAACCTAATAGGATTCCTAACGATAAAGGAACTTAACTAAAGATAGGTTAGATGGGCAGAGATACTTACAGAATACTATTTTAAGATTTAGTATACTAAGGGCACAGACAACACGTAAGCTAATGCGTTAAGTTAAAAAACTAAACTATAAAATAATAAGAAGCCATTAGGGGCTTTACTGTAAAAGGATATAGACGGATTAATTAGGTACAATTATCTAAAAATTACAGCAACTTAAAAAAATAAGTTAGAGAGAATCTATAAGTTACCAAAAAGCTTTTAGGTATAAAGAATTCTAAAAGCACAGCTAGAAGACCTATAAATAGATATATATAAAAACTAAGAAGTAAAGTATATCCTAAAAAGCATAGCAGAGCAGTTTATAGAAGATTTCTATAAGGGACTAACTTAAGGACACAACAGAGCTACGGGCTTAGTATTAAGACTCTAGGAGGAGTATATTATTGACAGAATCTAGAGGATAGCCAGAAGGGTTACTAAAGAGTGTCTAGATTACTAAAGGAATAAACTAATAAGGCATAAGCTATATAGAGGGCTACAACCTATTAAAATACCAGAGAGACTATAGGAGGTTATATTATAGGACTTTATTATTAAGTTACTAAAATTAAGAGACCCTATTACCAGATAAGATTATAATGCAATTTTAGTAATAGTAGACAAGCTTATAAAGTGGGGATACTTCATAGCCTATACGGAAGAAATCTCAGCGGAAGATATTACTAGAATCTATATTAAAGAAGTGTTTGTAAGACATAGAGCACTAAGCAAGATTATATTAGATAGAGATTTAAGATTTATAGCAGCATTTTAGGAGGTATTCTTAGCGGAATAAGGAGTTTAAGTAGCAACTTCTACCGTATATTATTTACAGACAGATGGTTAAACGGAAAGATTAAATTAGACACTAGAGCAGTACCTAAGGCACTATATTAATTACGCACAGAACAATTGGGTATTATTATTACTAGTTATATAGTTTGTATATAATATAACACCATAAGAAGGAATAGGTACTTTACTATTTAAGGCGAATTACGGGTATAAGCTAAGAATATTATTATCGCCACGTTAAGTAAAGAAGACGAGTAGTATAGCTAAGTAAAGAATGGAGATATTAATAAATCTTTATAAAAACCTTACGGAAACAGCTAAGGTAGTACAGCAAAGGATAAAAAGATACTATGACGCTAAGAGATCTAAGGGACCAGATCTTAAGGAGGGGGATAAAGTATAGCTACTATATAAAAATTTTAAGAGTTAATAACTAAGTAAGAAATTAGACCATATTAGACTAGGACCTTTTAAAATTACGTAAAGGATTTTACCGGTTACGTTTAAGTTAAACCTACTAGCTAAAATAAAAATCTACCCAGTATAGTATATTGTAATGCTAGAGCTAGTATATAGGGATATTAAGCCACTAGTCTATAAAGCAGACACGTATAGAGGATAAGAAGAAGACGAATAATAAGTTTTAAGAATTATTAGTTATGAGGATATTAATAATAAAATATAGTATAAAGTAAAGTGGATAGGCTATAATAAGACTACCTAGGAGCCACTAGAAAATCTAAAGAACGCTATAGGAAGGGTATAGGAGTATTAGAAGAAAATAGGTTAGGTAATATTAATAAGGAAGAATTACTAAAAAATAAGTCACCTAAGGGGGACCTAGGAAGAGCGACTGCTAAATTACTCGGAGTTATTCCCTTTATAGGAAGAGAGTTAGTTTTCTTATTACTAAGTTCCTATAAACCTTATTCTATAAGTTTCTACTCTTTAGAATAGACCTTTTTATAAACCTTTTTAAGATAAAGAAGATGGGTAGACGCTATAATTTAAGTATCTAGGGCCTTCTGTTCCATATCTTAAGAATATTTTAGTTTAGTAAGGGCACTTACAAGCTTACTATTAAGCTTTATAGCGGTAGATTAAATACAAGACCCTATAATAAATTACTTAGGGAATTTAATAACTATTAAAAGTAATAGAACGCGTACACTTAGCGTTAGAGATAGAGTGAACGTCGCAAGACGAATAAATATTTACTTTAGTGCACTCTAAACAAGAGGAGGGTTGCTAGGAGAAAGGACTTGCCAATATAATACAAACTAACCCCTCTCTCGCACAACGAGAATATGGAGACGGCATTATCTCACTAAGCGATAGTATGCTAGCAATAGTACGAGCATAACGCTGCGCTTGCGAAGAGGAAGGAGGTTTTAAAACCTTAGGAGATATAATAAGTAACAATGTTAACCAAATTAATTAGACGGACATTATACCTCTAGTAAACGACTTAGAGATATTTAGAATCTTTAAGGACGAAGATAAAGAGGAGGGAGATAGTGTTACGGACGCTTTAAGTATAATATTATAACTACTTAGAGAAGAGTTAAAGGAAGCTAGTTAGTTAATATAGGCACGGTTTAGGATAGATCCGGTAGAACCATATAATGAGAAATAGTAAGTAAGTTATATAATGTTGTACATAGTATACGCAGTATATAAAGGGAATATACGTATAACACGTATAACACATATATTATATATAAGGAGGTTTCTTAGGAGTACGGTTATGTATTTAAAGGACTACAGTCCCTACTCTAGATAGTTCTTTCCTTGTAGTAATTCTTAGAATACAATTAGAGTTAATCTATTAGGCAACCACTCCACCAGTTATTATTACGTTGTTAACTTTAATTTGCATTACCTACACACCTAGCCTAATAATAAGCCTATCGTAGTACCTGCTACAAGGTTCCGTTATAATGGGAGTATTACTGGCTAAATATATATAATATAATAGAAAGATATATCTCTAGCTATTACATCTACTAACGAGCTAAAGCTTTACACAAGATATATAACAGCCTATTAAAGCCACTACCTATTCCGGACTAAAGATAAAAGAATATCTTAATTAACTTTATTATTAACCTCCCCGTAAGTAAGGACTGTATAAATATTATAGTAGTTATAGACTAACTATCTAAGATAAGATACTTAATCGCTTGCTCTAATATATTAACACCTACTATTGCCTAACTATTCCTAGATTATATATAAAAACTCTATAGACTTCCTAAAACGATTATCTCTAATAAAGGTAGCTAGTTTATTTCTATATTAAAAAAAAAACTAACTACCCAGCTCCGCATTAAAGCACTACTATTTATAGTATACTACCTAGAAATGGATAGTTAAACGGAACGTATAAATACTATAATGGAATAGTATATCCGGATATATACGTTATATTTATTAGATAACTAGATTAACTAGCTTATATTTACTAAAGTTACTATAAGTAATTCCGTCTTAGAAACTATAAAGGTCTCCCTATTCCTAGCTAACTACGGCTAGCATTTATAAATAGGTTTTAAACCTTTTAGTAATGTTTCTTACCCCGCTTATTATGCCTTATAAGTTATAAAAGTAAATAAATTCGTAAAAAAGATAGAGGAACTATAATAGTTCCTTACTAATAAAATAATATGGGCCTAATCTATCTATAAAGCCGCAGCGAATAAGAAATAAACCCTAGCACTAGCCTATTAAATTAGTGACTTTATCTGGCTAAATATAAGAAATCTAAATCTAAAATAACTTACTAAAAAGCTTAATTAGAAGAATACCGGCCCTTATAAGGTTAAAAAGGTTATCTCCTTCTACGCCTATTAACTAAAGCTCCCTAATACGGTTAAAATCCACCATATATTCTACACATTAGTCCTCCACCCTACTACTTTTATATTAGACGCCCTGCCTAAATAGATATTAAACCCTCCCCTACTAGTTAAAGTAGATAGTAAGAACGAGTACTTTATTAAAAGAATTAATAATATTAAGTATAACAAACGGAAACGCTAATATATATATCTTACAAAATAGAAAGGCTTTACTAAGCCCTTATAGGAACCCGTTAACTCTATAGGACTTATATAAGCCGTAGAAGACTTTTACAAACTCTATTTAGAACTACTATAACTCTATCTCGCAGAAGCTTAAGTTTAAAGGGGGGGTACTATTACGGGATACCCCTGTAATACCTTATATACGTCTACCTATTTCTACTAACTTAGCAACTAAAGACTAACTACAAGATAGTAATCTAATAGTAATCTATAGCAATCTAATGGCAACCTGCCGCATTCTACTATATTCTACTAAGTTCCACTAAGTTCTACTAAATCCTACTAAGTTTTACTAGGACTATTACCTAAACCCTATTCTACTCTGTGTATATATTAACTAAGCAACTAAGTCTATAATATATACCCTTTCTTCTCGTTTTCTTACCTTCTTTCCTTATATAACGTCTTAACTTCCTTATACAGTTTATATATATAGCTTAATAATATCTACCTTGCTATATATTATCGCCGCTTATACTTACTCCGTGATATCTATAGTCTTTAGTAAAATAACCTTATTTTCCGCAGTTTATATAGGCCTCTTAAAATAAGGCCCTAAAACTAGTCTTAGGACTATTTAGAGGATCTCCTAGTCAAGCTATAGAGATTAAAGCCTCTATTCCTCCTCCTAGAATATTACGGGAGTTACCCGCGCAAGTTCGTCCTGTAACACCTACGCACGTACTATCGCTACCCCTATATCTTCGACTACGTTTCCTAACCTATTCCTGTTCTACATCAAACGTCTTAAACCATTACGCGTTAATATACTTAGCATGGTCAATAGCTACCAATTAAGCTTATTTACAACTGCTTTGTCGATTCCGTGACATAGAATTAGATTAAAAAAGCTTTGCAATAACTACGCGCTAAGAATCCTAAAATTTAAGGAAAACCACGCAATTAAGAAGGTCTATATAAAAGAGATTGACAAAGATAGGGACGAACTAGCAGCTAGTTCTAGCTCTAATTCTAGCCCTAAAAACTCTACTATAAAGCATCTCTTACAGCCAAAAACACAGCTACTATCTCTGACTTCTAAAGTTTAGCAGCTAATTCAAAATTGGAAAATAGAGAGAATTTCTCTAAATTGGTAAAAACCGTGGTCTCGTCCTATTTCTGCGTTCTTTTCTATCTTAAAAGGTACTAAAGAAGAAGCTATATAAGAACATCTAAGACTAGTAGAAAATTTATAAGAACCTCTAAGGAGGGACCTAGTAGATATATACTATATAGATAGCTCTAAAGATAGTAAAATAACTGTAGTAGCTATATGTAAAATAGGAGAGAAAAATAGGATCAAATATATAACAAACTGGAATTTAGGACCCTATATAGAAATTATAAACGCAGAGCTTTATACGGTCTATAGGGCCCTAGATCGCCTAAAATAATAAAAACTAGAAGAGAAATAAGTCTATATCTTTATAGGTAGCCAGGCGGCCATTAAAGGATTATAAATTAATACTCTTATAGGAGGACAAGAACTAGTTTTTAAAATTACGCAAAGTTGTTCCTATCTAGCTAGTAAGAATATCTTTATTAAATTCTATTAGGTTCCTAGTTACTTAGGAATCTACGGAAATAAAATAATAAATAAGTTAGCAAAAAAGGGCCTCTTTAGAAGAAAAATACAATCTTCTTATACCTCCTTAGCCTATATAGGGAGAGTAGCAAGAGAAAATATCCTAGAATAGTGGAAAAACAACTAGCAGCAAAACAAGAGTAAAGGAAAACACTACACTAAGACCTGTAAAGGAAGCTATTCCTTTTCTCTTAAAGCTCCTAAGGATAGATATCCTAAAAAGCTATAGTTAGTATTATTTCAGCTAAAACTAGGAAAAGGCTACTTTAAATCCTTCTCTAAAACAATAGGGAAGGACAAAGAAGGCAGATACTTTAGGGAATATAATGCTATACAAACTCCTAAGCACCTACTACTCGACTGCAGTCTATATAGGGAGGAGAGAAAGGAAATACAAAAGCGACTAAGCTCTTCTCTCTCTCTAAAAAAGTTATTTTGCATAAGGAAAGGAAGAAAGGCACTTTTTCTATTCCTAGATAAGACAGGAATAGCTACTAGAAAGTGGCTAATAACAGCAGGATTACTAGAAGGAGGTAATTCCTAATAGGGCCCTAGTAGATAGATAATAGAAAGCAAAAGGATAGAAATAAATTACAAAAGGAAAGGGATAGGCGTTAGGATTTTAGATTTCGTATTTCTTATAACCTCTTCTACCGTTTTCTCATTACCTACTAGTAATAGTTATTAGTAACTTAGTATTTTTTTTTTTTACTAAGGAGCTGTTAACCTCTAGTATAGGGGCTTATAAACTAGTAGGACATAGTTACTAATATATATTAAGATGCCTAGGAAGGATTTATATATATAGAGCTATAGCGCTATAGCCTAGAGACTACATGCGCAGTATTGTGCGTAGTATAATATAATAGATATAAAAATAAAAATAAAATATAGGCCTCTTCTTTATACTATTTTTCTTGCTATAGAGTTTGCCTAAACGTCTTCTACTACTAAAATCCCTAGTTTAGCCTCTACTTCTTAGTCCTTTAATTATTTAATCCTTAACCTCTAGGTTTCTATAATCTTTTATTTTATTTTATTTCTTTCTATAACGGTGCTAGAGCGCGTTACCTAGTTAGGGGTTCGCTTAAGACTTGGCGTATATATATAGACGTAGCCTTATTACCTTCTCTTACTCCTTAGCTTAATATCTTTGTAATATAGCATTCGTTTGCTTTATCTTTAAAGTATTTATTTAAGCCTCTATCGAGGCATTTATTTAATAGCTTGGGCTATTACACTTTCTTTAATATTGCTTAGGCCTATTAGTATAAGGGATATTATTACGGATACCTTGGGTTGCCCTTAGGATAACCCCTAGACGCCCCTTAGATGGTTACTAGTTATGTACTAAAGGTACGCGCCCGTAGTATACGGTCTCCACAATCCCTAAGGCCTTACCTCCTTAAGGATTTGTCTCTCTTACTAATCTATCCTATTCCTATAATCGTGCCTTATAGCCCCCTATCTATAAAGCCCCCTTATATTTAAATCCTTTCTACTTTTTTTTAAAAGGGTAGTTAGCTTTAAGGACCAGATTGTTTATTTATATCTTTTATTTATAACTACTATCCTCCCCTAAAATCTCGTAATAACTTAAACGGAAACTCTATGGGCACCTTATGGAAAGCTGTCGCGGCAAGGTAGAAAGGTCCCTCTAATAGTAAGAGATTGCGATAATATAACCCTCTAGGTAAGACGGCTAAATAAGCCCTAATACCTAAATGCTCTAGGAGCTTAAAGACTCTTATATACCTATAGTTACCACTAAGGAAAACGCAAACACCCTCTATAACGGTTATAATACTACTAAAAAGTAACTAAAACCCCTTTAGCCCTACCTAGGCTAATTAGAAGATTAAGCGCTAGAGGTAACTTTAAGATCTTCCTCTAAGCTAGAGGAATACACTAATATATCTAACTAGGAAACTAACTAAAACCCTTCTAGAAGACTACCGGCCTATAATTAGCATAGTGGCGGTATATAAACTGCTCACAAGCTAAGTAGGCCTACCCCTTTAGGTAATCTAAATTAATTACTAACTTAAGACTTAAGCCTTATAGGGAAATCTACACTAGCTACTAGTACTAATACTACCTCTATAGCTGGGGCTTCCCTAAGGCCAAGGTTAGAAAGTTAAGAGCCCTAAACTAATGTTTTTAAAAATAGATATTAGGAAGCTACCGTAAGGCTCTTAGAAGCTATACGGGAAGGAGCTACTAATAAATATATTAAAAACCTTTAGGGGTAGGTCTAGATTTAGTAGAGCTTAATTTAGGCTAGATAAAATATTTTATAACCTAGCTAAGGCTAAGGGCTTTTTAGGGGCTACCTAGTACCTACCTAAGGAGGTGTAGAAGACTTAGAGAGTTATCTACGCTATAAATAAAAAAAGGATATAAACTGATTGGCTAAGGCCTCTAGTAGTTTAGAACTCCGCTATAGACCTAACGCCTAGTAGTTAGATAATTGGGTTCGCGAGGTAGATAACTTCTTTAAGATGCTAATAATACGAGATAATACTAAAGAGCGTATATACTGGATTATTAGTAAGATTAAAGACCGATTACTAAACTGGATTGTACTTAATCAGCTTAATAAAGAGTAAATTACTATATAGCTATAGCTGTAACCCTTTTTAAAGAAATAGACTTAAGATCCGTATATTATATAATATAATAATATAGAGCTATTTTAGAATAGGATATAGCTTAACCGCTATAACTTTCGCCAGTTTATAAACTTTAGAGAAACTTATGCTTAATAGATAGATCTAGAACCCTTTAAAAATAAAAATAGTAGCATCTATAAGAAGGAGAAGATTGGGTTTATCTAGGCTAGAATTAAGCTAGTAATTTATAATAAAATAAAACGTATAAGAGCCCTATTGCGGATCACTATATATACGGATTTTAAACAAGTAGTTCTAAACGCTAAAGATATAGTAAGGAACCAGACCTCTTCCAGTAGGAAGCTAGGGAGTTACTAAAAGCGTAGGTACTTTAGTAGTAATATAGGGCAGACCTAACCTTTAAAGAAGCCGTTCTTAAAGAGAACTTTAGAAAGGTTAAAGTTAAGGGCTTTAAGTAATAGGAAAGACTCCTAGGGCTAACCTAATACCTGTTTAGTACCTTTATAGGAATACTTTAAGAAGCTAAGAGAAAACTCTAGAGGTAGATCCCATTAGAAAAATAAGTAGGGCGATAACTGCACTAATAATCTAAAAAAAAGAAAAGGCCTAGTTATGGAACTTTTCTAGCTACAACTAGGGTAAGATATAGAAGGAAAAACTCTCTATATTGCTGTTAAGCTAGAAATAACACTCCCTATAGGTAAAGTGCGTTATTTCTAAGTACTATATAATAATGGCGCTGAAATTAATCTTATATAATATAATTTAGTAAAAGAGTATAAACTTATCCTATTATAAAGGTGGCGGAAACCTATTATAGGCTTCCTAGATAAGTATTAGATTAAACTATATAGTGCCCACAAGCTTATAGTATTAGTAGCCAATATATACAACCGCATTAAGGTAGTTAGCCTGTAACCCTTCTGGGCGGCTAACTTTATAGGTTATAACCTTATCCTTAGATACCCTTAGCTTATAAAAGTAGATCCTAAAATACACTTTAAGATAGGAGCCTTTAAATAGTAGAATAATAAAAATTTAAAAGAGCGTATATTACTAATAAGCCTAAAGGACATCCTAGAGAATATAGCCCTAGGTAAAATAGTATACGCTCTACACCTAAAGGAGTATTAGATTTAACCCCTATTTAATAATAAGATAGGTATAGAGCCTAATATAGGTAATAACCTCTCTATAATGGAGACCCTACGAGAAACTGCTAGATAGGTTACGGCGATATTATAGGGAGGCGGCGATCTTAAGGATCTTATAAGATACTTTAACCGTTATAAGTTACTCTGGCTTAAGTAAGATACGGAGAATATACTACGGCACCTTAAACGCTGTGTTAAAGAATCCCCTATTCTTTACTGGCTACTATATAAAACGGTGTAACGTATAGTAGTAACTATATATAAGTAACTACTATAGCGCGTAATATTGCCTGCAAGCATCCTAAGGGAGCTTTAAAACCTACTTATTAATAATGTAAAGGACAAACGCAACCCTAATTTGTTAAATATTCTATTAGGCCTAAGGGGCTTACTAAGGGTATTTTTAGGTAGATAAGCTAAAGTCCTACCGTAGAACTTGGAATATAATTATATAATTAATCTAGAAGAAGGTAAATAACTACTAAACCTTTTTATTTATAACCTCTTTTATAAAGAGCTTAAGATTTTACGGGAGTACCTTAACGGGTTACTAGAAAAGGAATAGATTCGGCTTAGTAAGTTACCAGTAGGCGCGCTAATCCTCTTTATTCTAAAACTAGATAGAACTATAAGGCTATACGTAAACTATTACGGTCTTAATAAGATTATAATTAAGAACCGTTACCTACTACCGCTAGTTAGTAAAATGCTAGATAGACTATTTAGGGCGAAGATCTTTATAAAGCTAGATTTATAAAACGCCTATTATAGGCTCCGTATTAAAGAAGGGGATAAGTAAAAGACTGCTTTTAAGACCTAATATAGCTACTTTAAATATTTAGTAATACCTTTTATAACCAACTACCGACACTATGCTAAGACACAAGATCACCGCTTAGAAGGCTCCAAGACAGCGTCAACACCACCATATATATTGATTGCAGATCAATATTACTTACAGATCACTGTTCCCATTTCAGTTACCTATTACCCCATTATATCTTATTACCTCCACCTTCTTCGTGTATATATAGAGGCTTTAGAGCTACATTCACAATCAAGCCGTTTATTCAATTCTTTGTACTGTAAAGCTTATAGTTATAAGCCCGGATCGCACTACCTACTAACCAATCAATCTACTACCTTATTTAAGAAGTCACTACTTCTACTACCTTTGTAGTGTCTTAAGCTTCTTTACCTACCAAATAAACGGACGATTAACCCTAGTTGACGATCGTACGTATCTAACCAACAAACGAATTAATGAATCAAAAAACGTCAAAATAAGGGTTTCGCTAAGACGCTAATTGGACCCTACCTGACCTATTAAAATCCTAAAAATAACGACCATAAACGAATTAAAAGTCAACCTTATCCTCAACCAGCCTTCTAATTGGACACAGTGGTTCTTTATCATCCAAGACACTACTAAAACTAACGAGGTATAGGAGTATATTAACCTATTTAAAAAAGGCAAGCGTCCAAAGCTAAAATAACTAAGTCGGCCTACACCAAGGGATATACTACCCACGGCTATATTAATAGCAAAGCTAGACCCAAGTCAGCTCACCACCTATAACTAGCTCTATACTAAATATAAAGACAATCTTCGCACATATAAGAAGAAAAAACGGGCTATAAACGATATTAATAACTATATCGTTCGCACTATATCGGTAGCCTACCTTCTACTTATTAACGACCTTAACACGGTACACAAACGGCTTTAAGCACTTAAGACTACACTAGCCCCTACTACCTTAGGTCAAAAATAAGACGTCCTTAATCAGTACATAGTTTTAAAAGTTTATAATAAAAAGCAGAGTATTAATAAATAGTTAAACAACTGGCGGAATATCTATAAGCTTGTGGAGTAATTAAAGCTACTAGATATACAAGGATTTAGGCCACACTATAACTTTATTTAAGCCATCAAATCCATCTCTTCTAGTTTTATAGGAGCACTAGAAGTAGACCTCATTAAAAAAGAACGGAAGGATAAAGCCGCCCTATCTATTATTAATCTAATTAAGGAATTTAAGGAGTACTACTGCATGCAGCAAGCAGCATCCTCTACAACTACTACTAATAACTCTACCTTTGCAACGCTTCAAAACAACTCCAATTTAGATTCTAACAGTAATTCTAATCCTAATTTAAAATGGAATAAGGAATACGTATACGGCTTTAAACATTAATTTAGCAGCTACTACTATATCATTAAGCAGAAGCGCCCTTAAGGATAAAAACCAAACCCAGATATTTAAAAAAAAGTAGAAGAAGCAATCTTATCTACGCCTTAAATTAAACGCGCAGTTAACTAAATCCAAAAAAGAGAATAGGAAGTAAAGAAGAACACAAAATCTACAATTAATTTTAATTCTAAAGCCCTACCTTCTAAGACACCTACTAGCCATACTACCGCGTTTAGTACTAGTCAATTTCTATTTAAGCTCTAGAACACCTAGATACTTAACCCTAGTATAAATACCCACGTCTATAACAACAAAGAAGACTTTACCTTCTTATACCTAGCTATAGAAGACGACTACCTAATTGCTAGCGGAAATTTTAAGAAGATATAAGCCTACGGAACAGTAACCATTACTATTAATACACTTACTAGGAAGTCAAAAATAAAGCTATCCCATGTAGCACTAGTACCTACTATATTTATAAATATCGTAGCACTATTAAGGGCTACAGATAATAATATCTATTTCAACTTAGGACGAAACTTGCTATACCATCTAGCTACTAGCAAAACGGTATACCATGCAAAACGACTAAGGGGCTACTAGGCACTAATGCACCAAGAGCCTATAAATACCCTAAATTCAACAACTTAATCAACCTTCTTATTAAGAAGACATTAACTAAGCAGAATGGCCCGTAAACTAGTCGGAGCTATAGCTACAAAATAATACAAAATACTCGGCTATGTAGGACCTAATGCTATTAAGCAGCTTCCTAAGCACGTTAATGGCGCAGAGCTAACCAAATTAACTACTAAACGAGCACCGCTCAAAATCGAATGTAAAACTTGCTTATTAGCAAAGCATACTTAGTAAATCTCTTAAAGACGAGAACACGAATATCCAGCCACTTAACCATTTAAACGGCTCGCATTTAATATTATTAACCTTAGAGAACTAGGATATAACGGCAATAGATATATTATACACTTCTATTACACGTATTCCAAATTAAATTTTATATTTACCTTAAGGAATAAGGATAAAGCTACTATCCTACTTACCATTTATAAGACTTACCGGCTAATCAAAATACGATTCCACTAAGACATGATCTTTTTCTGGAGCGACGACAAACGAGCTTTTAGATAAATAGGAGACACCTTACATACATAATGCGCAGACGAAGGCATTACTTTTAAATGTCGAGCACCATATATAGAAGAATAAAACGGTAGAGCAGAACGATCTAGACAAACCCTTATAGAACGATTAAGGGCTATACAGCTAGAAGCATCCTTACCCCCATCTCTAGGACTAGAAGCTTTCCTTGCTGCTAGCTATGCACTTAATCGAACCCTAAATAAGCAACTAGGGTAGAAAACTCCGTACAAGATCGCCTACAGTAAGCCGCTATTACTTACCTATATGCATATATACGGTTATAAGACCTATATACTAGACAAACAAATTAAAAGGGGAGACAAGCTAGCTCCTTATGCATTAATTGGACACCTAGTTAGCTACAATTTAACTAATATCTATTATATCTGGATTCTAAGTCTCCGCAAGGTTATTCAAACTAGAGACGTTATATTTAACGAGACCTCGTTCTATAACCCTAAGGGTTAGAATACCGACTACCTGCTAAGGGAAGTATTAGAAGATACCCTCCAGACAATCTATCTACTAGAACCTCTCTATAATAACAAATCTAAAGATAAAACTATCCTATATATAGTTAATTAAAGATTTATCTTAAATATAGATTAAATAACTACCCCTAAATCGAACGAGTCGGCAGAGCCTCGTACGAAGGATACTAAGCAGTTACCGACTTCTAGCAGAACAGTATCTCCAGATCTACCAGAAACAAACACTACACTAGGAGGACTTTAAGATAACCTCTACCTAGCTAAGCTCCCCAGAACCATCCAATAGAGTAATTAATATAGCTCTATAAGCTAACGAAGTCTCAGCTAAACCTTTTACCAACCTTATCCTACCAGAAGGATTAAAACGAATTTAATATTAAGCGCATGCGATAGCACTAGCCAATCTATCTACCCTATTTAGTTACTACGCTAGATTTACTACAGGACTAGTAAAGGATGTTAGCCGAAATAGATCCTCATCCTTATCTCTATATTGTAACAATCTACCTCCTAAACCAAAGAATCTTAAAGAACTAAGAAAGCATCCTTTAACTACTAGCTTTTAAAAGGCTATAGAAAAAGAATACAATGACCTAAAACGCTAAGGGACATTTAAGACTATACTAAAAGTAAAAGCAGGCAATAAGCAAATCCTTCTACTAAAATAGGTCTTTAAATATAAGCTTAACAGCGACGGTTACCTTTAAAAGCTTAAAGATCAACTATACGTCCGCAGAGACTTGTAGATTACTAAAGAAGAGACCTATATAGCAACCCTAGCTGCTTAAATATTCCATACTCTCATGGCTATAGCAGCCGCATTTAATCTAGAAATTTAACAGTATAACGCTGTAAACGTATTTATAAACGCCAAGCTTAATAAACTAATCTACTACTACTACCTAGAAGGATTTAATTAAAACGGACATGTCCTAAAGCTACTTATAGCGCTATATAAATTAAAAATCTCACTACTACTTTAGTACAAAGAGCTTACTAATATACTGGCTAAATTCGGATTAGAACTAGTACTAGGCACTAACTGCCTATTTACTAACGGAAAACTTATTGTCTTCTTCTACGTAGATAATATTGCCGTCCTATTTGCCAAAAAGGACCTTTTAAGACTTAAAGAATTTAAAGCAAAATTGCTGCACCAATACGAGATCCGTACACTAGGAGACCTATAGTAGTTCCTAGGAATTCAAATCGAACGAGATCGACTAAGTCGAAAGCTCTGGCTCTGCCAAGATTCCTATATCAAAAGGATAGCCAGTCGATTTAATATTCAGCTAGAAAGGTTCCTTAAAACACTACTACCTACTAAACTAATTCCGTCTAACTAGCAGACGAACCCTTAAAGAACACTAGCCTATTAGCAACAGGTTAGTTTTCTTACACACCTAGCCGTATTTAGAAAACCTAATATTACTAAAACGCATTCTAAGCTAGCCGAATTCCTTACTAATCCAAATTAAGAATACCTTAACGCAGTAAACTAAGCTATTACTTACTGTCTTAGAACAAAATCTACAGCTATTAAATACTCTAGCAAAGTATTTAGAGCCCACGTCTACTATAGAAACCCTAAAGGAGAAGACGTTACCTTTTACGGAGTATTTAATGTAGTATTTACGGACCATACAGAAACTAGACGGAGCTCTTAAGGATATCTTTTTATGCTATTCGGAGGACTAATTAATTAGAAAGCAACCCTACAGCAATCTATTACTCGTTTAACTACTAAAGCAGAGCTTCTCTCCCTATCTACTACTGCCGTTAAAATTATCTAGTGGCAACGATTCTTTAAGGCAATTAGCTTTAATTTAGAACGCGAATTTACTATGCTTTGCGACAATATATAGACTATATAACTCCTAAGACAAGATATACCAAAGCTTAACACCAAGCTTCGATATATTAACGTTTATTAGCACTAGCTAAGACAGGAAGTCCAAGTTAAAAAGATTAACGTACAATAGGTCCCTATAGACAAGATGCCTACTAACGGCCTTACCAAGATCTTACCCCATTAAAAGCACGAGGCATAGATAAAGCAGTTAAATTTAGTGGATATTTAATATTAGATTACTGTTCTATCTAGCAACTAGCACCTTCGCAATATTTGCAATATCCGCAATATCCGTAATATTCGCAATATGCCATTCTTACCCTATCCATTTGCTACTCTCAAATTATATCTAAATTTCCTATTTTAGTATAGCTTCTGCCTTTATATTATGTTCTATAGCTTTAACTACACCATCAAATCTAGGGGGGTGTGTAACCGACTACCGACACTATGTTAAGACACAAGATCACCGCTTAGAAGGCTCCAAGACAGCGTTAACGCCACCCTATATATTGATTACAGATTAATATTACTTGCAGATCACTATTCCCATTTCAGTTACCTATTACCCCATTATGTCTTATTACCTCCACCTTCTTCGTGTATATATAGAGGCTTTAGAGCTACATTCACAATCAAGTCGTTTATTCAATTCTTCGCACTGTAAAGCTTATACCTTTTAGGCTAGCTAATACGCCTACAATATTCTAATTATATATTTATAGAGCCTTAAGGGGACTAGTTAACCGTATATACGTTATCTATTTAGATAAAATCTTAATCTATTTAGAAGATAAGGATTAATATAAGTAATATGTTAGCAAAGTATTGGAACGTTTAGATAATTAGGGCCTTTACGCTAAGGCGTTAAAGTATATCTTTAATACTAAGCAGGTTAAGTTTCTGGGTTATATTATAACGCCTATAGGTATAGTTATGGACCTAGTATAGGTGTAGATAATTTAGAAGTAGCTAGAGCTAAAGAGCTATTAGGATATTTAAGTGTTTTTAGGCTTTGCTAATTTCTATAGGCGCTTTATTTATAACCACTTAGACGTTACCTAATACCTATTTAACTATATTACGGAAGCTTCCTAAAACCAACCTAAGAAGTAAAAAGCTTAAAGGCGGTAAGAAAGAAAACTAAAAAGGGACTAACTAAATAGTATAAGCTATAGTTATGGCCTAGAAAGGTTTAGGAGGCCTTTTAGGAACTTTATATAAAGTTTATAGAAGCTCTATTACTACGGCATTTTAACCTAGATTAGCTATTAATAATAATTACTAATATATTAAATTTTGCCCTTATTAGTATCCTATTATAACCTAATAGGTATCTAAATACTACCTAGCTCTACTAGAGACTAGTAGCATTTTATAGTAGAAAATTCTAAGGGCCTAAAGTTAGGTATTATACCCACAACAAGGAACTACTAGCTATAGTTAACTACTTTAAATAGTGGCGATATTACCTTAAGCACGCGAGCTATAATACTTATATACTCTTAAATTATTATAATTTACGCTACTTTATAACTATAATGGAGCTTATACCTTAATAAGCTAGATAGGTAGAGGAGCTTATATAGTTTAAGATTAATATTAAATATAAGCTAGGGGAAAATAACCCTACTAATAGACCGTTATAACAGCTAGATTATACTAAAGGCTTTAAAACGAGAGAAGGAAAACAGATAATAGATATTTTACTCCCTATATTATAGAATAAGCTCTAAGTATAGAATGCTTAAGTACCTATAGCTTTATATACTAAGTCTTAGGCGGTATAAACCCTATTAGCTTTTACTATCGTTCCGGCTAGTACCTAATTTATTACTATTAAGGGTCTAAATATACCTAGATAGGACGTCCCTAATATAAGTGCGGAACCTAGTAATATACTATCTCTAATTGCTAAGCTATCCTCTTAAACTAATAGTAAAGCTATAAAGTAATTGGAACTTGGAGCCTTATAATAACTAAAGGACTTTAACCTCATAGCGGCCTTTCTAATATATACGTATTAAAGAGTTATAAGATCTATAGTACTATCTAATCTTATACTTAAAGTAGTATAGGACAAAATAGCTTTTACCTAGAAACTATTTAAAAGTTAATAAATCTTATCCGTAAAGTGTAATAGAGGGACGCTTTTTATACTATCTTTAATATGGAAGTAGACCGGAAATATAATAGAAAGGAAGCTGCTAGGCGCTATTATTAGGAACTAGACCCAATAGGCCTACTATATAAAGGTAGTAAGGTTTAGGTACTATATGAAGCAAATCTACAATAGAAGATTCTTATAAAGAATTACGATAATCCTCTAGGCGGCCACTATAGTTAAGCTAAGATAGTAGAATTACTTTAGCGTAAATACTATTAGCTAAAGCTTAAGCAGGAAGTAAAGGAGTATATTAGCTATTATAAGAAGTGTTAAGTATATAAAATCCATAGGTATAAGCTATAGGGTTTACTTAAATTAGTTCCCCCCGCTAGTAAGCTATAGTAATATTACGCTATAGACTTTATTATAGATCTCCCATTATTTAAAGATGGCTAAAAATAAATATATAATTCGGTCCTTATACTTATTAATAGGTTTTTAAAGTATGTCTAATACCTTCCTATTAATAAGACGATTAATATATAAGCGCTTACTAATCTAATTAAGAAGAAATACTTTTTTAAAGTAGATTAGCCGCACTCTATTATTATTAATAGGGGCAGCATCTTTATAAGCCAGTACTAGTCGGATATATACTTCTATTTAAAGATAGACTATTATTATAGTATAGCTTTTTATTTACAAACGGACGGGTAAATAGAACGTTAGAACTAGAAATTGGAGTCTTACCTATAAATATATTAAAACTACTAGTAAGATAACTAGTATAAGCTACTTCCGTATATAAAGTACGCTTATAATTTAAAGTAATACGTATTATATAAGTATATACTAATCTAGATTACCTATAGCGTTTAACTATTTAGGTTTAATAGTATACCTCATAATTACTAGCTAAGGCCGTATAATTAGTTATAGGATACTATCGGAAAGTTTAAGGATATCTATTAAAAAGTATAAGGGTACCTCTAGGAATAGGAGGAGTAATAAAAGTATGCGAAGTAGAGCCTATAGGACGCCTAAGAGTAGTAAAGACTTTAGTATAACTGTAAGCACTAGGATAAGTATTTTAGAGTAGACGATAAGGTTCTATTACGTTTAACAAATATTAAGACCCACTAACTATTAAAGAAGCTTAATATAAGATACCTAGGTCCCTTTTAAGTTAAGAAATAAATTAATAAGCTAGCCTACCGTCTCTAGCTACCCCTACCTATAGCCTATATATATCTAGTATTTTATATAAACCTACTAGAGCTATAGTATAGACTACTACTAGAAAAGAACTTCCGTCTAGGCCTAATTAAATACCCTAAGGTAGTGGGCGAGTAGTATAAGGTTAAAGCTATACTACGCTATAAGTCTGTTAAGAGTAAGCTTTAATATAAAGTTAAATAGCTAGGCTAGCCCGCTAAGGACTCTATATAGAAACTAGAAGATTACCTTAATTATTGCGAAGATATTCTAAAAGAATATTAGGACTAAGGTCTATAATCTACAAATTGCAGAAAGCGCTCTAATACTATAGTATTATTGCGACCTATAAAGAATGCTCGCGAAAAGAGTAAATAGGTCAAATTGGATATAAAACGGACAAGCTCTAAAAACTATAAGGATTAGGGCTATAGCCTAAGGCAGGACTAGTCTTTAGCCTTTTTATATACATAGTATAGAGTTAATAGGGTATTTCACTAGAATTGCATTCCTATTTATTTATTTATATTAGGAATATTATTTTTAAGGCTTCTAAGCCCTTTTTAAAAGCCTTTTAAGGCCTTCCCAAGCACCTAATTAAGGTCCTCGATTGCTACTATATATAAGAATAAATCCTAAATACCTAATCTAAAAAGTCACTATGCCTTATCCTTAGGAGTAGGATTAGTATCTATTGGCCCTCTAAGAGATAGCTAACGAGAATAAGATCTAGACCCCTTAGTAGGGGTACGGGTAGGTATAAAAACAGGGGTAGGACAATAAGGTGTAGTTAGAGTAGAGACTTTTAAACGCTTAATACTAATATTAAGTCTAAAATAATACTAATAAAGCTTTTAAGGAGTAAGCTTATAGTTAATAAAGATATATTTAAGCCTAGAATAAATAGAGACGTTAGCTAGCTAGTATAGTCCAAAACTACTAAGACCTTACTACGGCAACTATTAGTTACCTATCTATTAGGTATCTAAAGAGTAACCTACCTAATAACGTATTATATTATGCTCTTTTAAAACTTAACGCGTATACGCGAACTCCTTTCTATAGTAGATAGTAACCTTCTTTTTATTGCCTTTATTCCTTACCCTATCCTTAGTATACTAACCTTACTCTTATATTAGGCGTTACTGGCTAGCTTACTAGAAATTATAGGTAGTATAAATGGCCGTGGCATAGTCTTAAATTTAACTTAGATATTTAGTATTAGTGCTTAAATAGGAGAGCGCCTAGGCAATATAGTAGTTAAGGACATTAAAGGAATATTGCCACTTAGGCCCAGGCTATTAAAGCTTAAAGTTAGTAATGGAAATCTATTAATGATAGAAAAGCTTACCTTAACGTAACTGCCGCTTTTAGTACGCATATATCGATTATAAGAACTAAAGGTATTAGATTTAACGCAGTGCGTCTTATTATAAGCCTCTAGAATCCTATTGTTAGATTTCTGGTCTTTTAAAGACGTATAGGTAAAATTATTTAGATAGGACCAGCACTAGTTGCAGGTTAGCAGAGGTTAGGGTTTTATATATAAAGGTAGGGCTAGAATATACTGTAGAATTTACTTAAAAGAGTAGTTAGTAGGAGAATAAAGAGGTGGAAATAGGTAGATGTATATACTAGCGTCTATATATTACTTGGCAGTGTCTATCTCAGCAACGCACAATGCTGAGACCTCCTATAATATTCGCGAATATTAAACGTAGTCACTACGTGGCTAATTCGCTTTCAATACTATTAAACTTATTAATATTTATTATTTATTTATCATTTATTTCGTTTGAGAATTATTTTATAACGCTATTACCGCTTATAACTAACTAGGATATCTGTACGTGTGCACAATCCTAATAAGTAAACCCTTCCGGACGACTTACCTTAACTACACCATTGTCTACAACCGCTATACCCTCCTCTATTAGTCCTATAATGCCGTCTAAAGCTAATATACGCGCCACTGCCGTAAAAGAGTATAAAATTACTAAAGAGTAAAGGGAACAAGCCTAAGATAAAAGGGAGATTTAGAAGTATAAGGAAGAGCGTAAAGCCCGCCTAGCGGAGGAGGCTCGCTAGTATAAATACCACCAGGCTTAAATGGCTTAATTATAGTTAGGCGTAGCCGCTTTAGCCTTATAAGCTACCGCAATAGTTGCTATAGCTAATGCCCTTAGTAAGCCTCTCCCTCCTAGTATAAAGTTGCTTAAACTCCGCCTTCCTAGCGTTATAAAAAGGGATTACCTAGATATTTTTAAGGGCACCTTTAATCTAGTAAACCTCGCCCGCCTCTGAGTCTATACCGCTTAGGTTAAGATCGCTAATAAGATACGGATTAAGAACGGTACTCTAATTATAAGGAAGGCAAAGGTAGATAGGAAGCTATTTATAGATAAAGGCGTCTAGTTTAAAGGTTTTACTAATTACGTGGTTATTACTGGCGCCCTCTATATATGCCTACCGGACCTTATTACTAGTATACTTCTCTAGATAAATATAATTCGTATTTTATCGACCTAGTATATCTGGGTAGGTTGTATACTTGACCTAGCACTTAACTACTACACCTTTATAATAACTAATGGCTAACTAGAGCCCACTAATTAGCAAATACCAGCCTAGTATATAGCACTATACCTTATAATATCTAGTACTATCAGCTTTGCCGCCTTAAAGAGACCTAGGTTAGATACCTCTTATACCTCTAATACCTACCGCAAGTTTAATGGCAGAGGCTGCGATAATATAGCTTGCAAATACCCGCATAAGTACTTAAAGTGTGGTAAAGATTACGCCGCATTATCTAAAGCTTACGCCTAGGAATAGTAAGGCGAACCTTATAAAGTAGGGTCTAGCCTAATTATAACACTAACTCTTATTATACGCCTAGGACCTAGGCCTAATATATTACTATTATTCCCTACCTTTATAAAGGCGAAGGCTCTTTACTACTCTCTATTGCCCCTAAGGATCTTAGCGTAGCACTCCCTTCTATCTAACTACCCGGGTAATCTATTAGCCATCTTAGTAGGTATCCTAACCTATGGCTATAAAATAGGAGCTAAATCTATTCCTACCTTAAGATCTTATAGGAACCATAACTCCTCTTAGGATAACGCCGACCTTATCTCTGAGAATATAATATCAGACCTTATAAAAGGACGTATTAGAATCGCAATAGGGCCTATTATAGTTTTACCTCTTAGCCTAGTGCCAAAATTAGATGGAGGATACCGCCGAATTTATAATCTCTCCTTCCCACTAGTATCTTTAGTTAATAACGTAATCCTAGAAGAATATGGAGCACTAGTATACACTATAGTTACCGCTATTTAGGCCTATGTTATTTCGGCAGGTTGTGGATGTCTACTGCTTAAGAGAGATATTAAAGACGCGTTTTATATAGTCCCCCTATCTTATAGGGTAAGAACATTAATAGGCTTCTCCTAGGAAGGTATTACCTACCAGGAATGCTGCCTATCCTTTAGTCTTTAAACTGCGCTGCTTATATTTAATCTCTTTGCAGAAGGCCTATACTAGATACTTTATTTATAACTACCTTGTGAGGTGGAACACTACCTAGATAATTTTATCTTTATCCTTACCAACCCAAACAACTTAGCGGCTGTTACCTAGACTTACATCTCTGTTACTAACTCCCTAGGTATCCCTTAAAACGGCTTTAAGGATATAGTAGGAACTATTGTTAAGGTTTTAGGATATACTATTAATACTATATAAATGCAAACTTAATTATCACCACTAAAATAATTACGCGCTATTAAGAAGGTTGCTACCGCACTTTAATACGGCTTATTATTGTTCCTTTAAGCCTAGCAGCTTACGGGCTACCTTATATAGTATGCCCATATAATTAGGCTTAGTCGATCTTACTCTAGATCCCTTTAGATCTTTATTACTACTTAGCTAAAGACTTTAGTAAATAAGCATAAACCTAGGCGATTTAGTACTAAGTTGCGAAGTAACTTATATATCTGGCTTGGCCTACTTACTATAAGTAATAGGGTATTGTTCTTTAACGACGTTAAGCGTACCTATATTTATCTCTTTACTAACGCCTTTACCCAGTTTAGGTTTAGCGGCTTTTACTTCTTTAAGGAACTTAAATACAAGGATAACTAGCAGTAGTACACCGCTAACCTCCCTTAATCTCAGGCGTTTAGTATATTGCCTAAGCCCAGTTAATAAGTAGACTATATTAATCCGAAGGAGATGCATGCTATTGCTTACGCATTTAATTTATAGTTTACTAACTAGCAGTATAGCACGCTATCCGTTCACACCGATAGTATAGTAGTTTATTACAGCATTAAGAAGACTGTTGTCTGTGGTGTAACAAATAAATTACTTTGCAAGATTATGCTAGCTGCTATAGCTTACGATATTACAATATCCGCGAAGTAGATCCTAGGTTATTTAAATAGCTTAGCTAATATACTATCTTAGTTCCAGGCCGCGGCTATCCATTAGTTCTGCCCACACTAGGCCCTTAATTTATTACTACTAAAGCTAATAAGTTTTTAATAGGTGCTGTAAACCTAACGGACTACTTATAACCGCCTATAAACTTTAAGGATAATGTTAACGCGCTATCCGACCTCTACGCGCTTCTTCCCTAGCATGGCCTTGCGCTAGTAACCCGTAGGAACTATTCCTTAGTAGTTAATAGCTGGGAGTTATACTGCGTACTTAAAGGGGTCTCCCCTTACTTAGCTAAGCCGCGTAAACTAGGCGAATGGATTACCCGCCGCGCGTTTAGTACCTCCTAGCCATAGATAGGTAGGCTTAAGGCTAAAACCTTACAAGCCTACGTCTCCGCAATTCGCTCGCGTTACGTAGACTACGGCATCTTAATTATAGCATTTAAAGATCCTATAGTATACCAATTACTCGCCGAAGCAGCCGCTATCTCTCCCTTAGTAAAAAAGGATAAGTAACCCATTACTAAGGATATTCTAGCCTAGGTAGTAATACACAGCCTATTGCTACTGGATGTTAACACGGATGCCGTATTTACCCTTACATTTGCTAGATTTCTATAGATGGGCGAGATTACGTATACTATGGCAGAGCTTAAGAACCGAATGACCTTCTTAGCGAAAAAGGCCACCCGATACGATATCACCTTTACGCCTAGTAGGATAATATTCCGCTTAAATGGAGCAAAGCCGACAAGTAACACTAGGGCGTTAATATCGCTATTACGGCGGTAGGCAGCCTATTATACCCAGTCGCTGCTATAATAAAGCTGTTTAATAGGGACCCTTAACCCCTTAACTCACCCTTATTTAGTCTTAATAGTAAACCCTTTACCTCTTTAGGGGTTCGCAAGATCCTTTCCTTCCGTTTAGTAGCCGCTGGAATTAACCTAAGTAGCTATTTAAACTACTCCTTCCGCCGGGGCGCTGCCCAGTTCGCTAAAGATTTAGGGTGTTTATATTAGCAAATTTAGTAACTAGGTTGGTGATTATTAGAAGCCTTTCGCCTATATATTAGGACTAAGACCACTAACCTCCGTCGCCTTAACTCTTACTTCTAGCGTAGTGTACCGCTCTTAGCGTAAGAATTACTAGGTAGTAGGTTAAGATGTTAAAAGTGCCGCTAAGGCGCTAGTAGTAAGTGAGCTAATAGTGATTTTCTATACCGGGCATGGAAAATCCTAATTGGTTGGCTTATAAGTTAGGGTCTGTAGAATATAGCAGAATATAGCAGAATACGATAATGTGGCAGAATATGGCAGAATGTAACAATATGGCAGAATATGGCAGAATGCGGCAATGTGGCAGAATATAGCAGAATACGGCAATGTCTTGTTGGGCGTAGAAGCTTCGCTTGGGGATATCTGGTCGCTTTAGGGCAAATCCTTAGCAGATTTAAGTGCTAGGTACTAGTAAAACCGCTAAGAACTAGCCCTAGAGTGACCTTATAGCCCTACGCCTCCCAATTATACAGTAAAAATTAATTATCCCCTTACGTGACTGCGATAGATAGATAAGGTGTTATAGGGGTGTCCCGTAACAATAGAGGTAGTTAAAGTAACTACGTAGTAAAGGGAACTAGACTAGTAGACGATATATATGTATAGTGGGACAATAATATACTATAAGGAATAAAAGAGTTTTTAATTAAGAGTTTTACGTTTTTCTATAACGTATACTAAGTTTATAAAGACGCTAAGTATAATATAAGCTATTAGCTATAAGAGCCCAAGTTAAAAGGACTCTAAGGTATAGTAGAGTTAGATAAAGAATAAGATTGACTCTATAAACTAGATTAGAATAAAATAGGTACGTTTAGCTAAAAGTTAGAAGAAAAAGTTTTTGCGTACTAGTTTTACTAATATTTAAGAATTAAAATAATTGGACTATTAGTAGTAATAAAGCGGTAAGTGCGTATAGCTAGGATTATATAAGCTTTAAATACGTAATAGAGGTAGAGACTAAAACTACTATGGAATAGGACTTAGTAATAGGGATAGAGACCCCATTAAATACGACGTCTATTGCTTTACGAGACATAAGAGAAGTAGGATAGCGAGCTACTTCGGCACTTAATAAAAGCAAAAGGCTATAAGTCTAAGACTCTTAAGAGAAGATAAGGATAGCCTAAGAACCTACAATAAATAAAAATTGATGGGAAAGGATAGTAGCTTAGTTTAAAGATAAATAAATAAGCACGAGATAAAGGTTTCTAGAGATCTAAAAATCTAAGCTAGATTAGTAGGATAAGGACAGGGCTTTATATATAGAGTGCTAAAGAGCAATAGGCAAAGAGAGTATTTAGCCTAAGAATCGAAATATTAATACCTTAATTAAGAAGTAAAGAGACTTTAAGGACCTATTAGCTAGATATAGACTAGAAGAAAGAATTTACGCATAGCAAGAATAGAATTAGAACTATAAGCTAAGAATATTAAAACGATTAAGGGATAGAGCACTTATAAGGAGAATTACTTATAGGCTAAAGATAGGTACGCTAAGGGCGAAGTAGTTACAAGAAATTAAATAAGAGGATTTTAAAATCTTTACTAGGTTTAAAAAACAATATATAAAAGGTTATAATAACGCAGCAATAAAAAGATACTTCCTTATAGACAAATTATATATACTTATAGAGCTATATTAAAAGTAGTATAGATAACAACATAATAATAAGTGGAAAGATTTCTATATATGGCTAAATAAGTAAGTAATTACAGACTAAATAATATCGGAATAATAGATAAGTTATATTTAAGGAGCCTTAATTATAATATTAAGAGACCTAAAGAAATAATTAGAGGACTAAAGAAGTAAATAACAAATCTTAGTACCTGCTAATAATAGGCTAGTAGCTAGATTAGTTAAATAGAGATTTAAATTTAAAAATAAAAATAAGCTAAAGGTTAACCTAAGATACCTAGCGTATTATATATTGTTATAGATTATATATATAGATAACCAATATAGTATATATTAAGCACTAAAGATTAATAAAAAAAAATACCCTATAAGAATACATTGGGCGCTAGATAAGCGATAGTATAGAAATGCTAAGTATATATATAGCTAGCATCTAATAGAAGTTTAAAAGTTAAATAACTTAATACTTTAACTAGGAAGATTCCTTACGAAAAAATACCTAAACGGATAATAGTAGTAGGAATGCCTAGAGAATACGTATCTATAGTATATTAAGAAAAAGAAGCGAACTAAGTATTGGCCTAAGGAGGACTAAGTATAGGCAAGATTTAGTAGCTAATAGTTAGGAAAAGGGGAGGCCTATAGGACTAGAGAGAGCTAGTAATAGAGCCTTAAACCCTTAAAGGAATTTAAGGATAACACCTAAAGTTATAAGTTAATTAGTAAGGTTAATAGTTTAAAACTCTAATAGACAGTAAAGTAA
>Ga0307515_10001299_pt1 | contig 56720 bp, 53 predicted proteins | sample 17_EM_MG_FD_194513 | JGI IMG/M metagenome (GOLD analysis project Ga0307515, IMG submission 194513) | Populus trichocarpa ectomycorrhiza microbial communities from riparian zone in the Pacific Northwest, United States - 17_EM | ecosystem: Host-associated > Plants > Roots > Unclassified | place...
TTCGAGGAAATGTGCACGCGGAAATTCTTCCGCATCCTGTCCGAGCACCTGGCGGCGAATGGCATCCCGAGCCTGCGCTTCGACTATCCCGGCACCGGCGATGCTCCGGGCGGGCCGGAAAGCGATCTCGGTATCGGTGACTGGGACAAGTCCGTGCTCGCAGCAGCCCGGACGCTGAAAGCGCTTTCCGGTCGGGAGCGGATCGTCATCATCGGCCAGGGCGTCGGCGGCATGCTGGCACAGAGGCTCGGCGGTGAGATTGCCGGGGTAGACGCCATTGCCCTGCTGGCGCCGGCGCTCGTCGGTCGCTCCTACCTGCGCGAAGTCTCGCTGTGGTCCAGGGTGGTCGATCAGGGGCTGGGACTCCGCGAGGACCAGCGCGACAATGACGGCGTGGCGATTGCCAGCCTCAGGCTCACCTCCCCGATCGCGGAAGCGATCCGCGGCACGAACCTCTCGGTTCCATCAGCGATTGCCGCCGCCCGGTATCTTGTTCTCGAACGGCCGGTGCGGATGGCAGACAGCAGTTTCACCGACGGCCTTCGGAAGCTAGGCGCCAATGTGATCTTCGACGTGTTCGAGGGCTATGACGATCTCGTCGCCAACCCAACCATCCAGAAGATGCCGATGGAGACGGTCGCCAGGCTCGTGCACTGGCTCCGAGACATCAATCCAATCGCCAGCGTCACGCCTCCTGTGCCCGATGTCGTATCGCTGCCCGCCGAATTGGCTGGCGACGGATACTGTGAGCGCTTCATGCGTTTCGGTGAGAATCGCCACCTCTACGGCGTGCTCTGCATTCCCGAGGTCCGGCAGGATGCGGCGTCCGTTCTGATCCTCACCACGGCCTATGACCGGAATGCCGGCTGGGGCCGTTCGGGCGTCAATACCGCGCGCGAGCTTGCCCGCCATGGCGTCGCATCCTTCCGCTACGATACGGCCAATGTCGGCGACAGCGCGCCTGTTCCCGATGCACCGCCGCAGATTCTCTATTCGACCACGCAGAACAGGGATGTCGAAGCCGCACTCGATCTGATGGAGCGCGAACTGGGCGGCAAGGTGCTGGTGTCTGGCCGTTGCAGCGGCGGCTATCTCGCATTGCGCAACGCCGTTCGCGACCAGCGTCTCACCGGCGTCGTTTCGATCAACCCGTTCGTGCTCTATTGGGATCCGCAGCGGCCGGTCGATACCGGCCTCCAGTTCATGCCGCGCAGCCTCGACGACTACGGTCAGCGCCTCGCACGTATCGAGACGCTGAAGCGGCTGTTCACCGGCGGGATCAATGTGCCGGCCGCAGCCCGCAATGTCATCATCGCACTCGGCAAGCGATTGGCACGAAAGGCGACCTTGCTGGTGCGCCAACTGCCGGGCAAGCGGCACATCCACCGCGAGGTCAAAGATAGTTTCAGGATCTTCCATGAACGGCAGATGCCGATCAGCCTGATCTATAGCGAGGGCGATGTGGGACTGGACGACCTGCACCTGCATTTCGGCGAGAAGGGCTCGGGCCTCAAGAACTACGACAATGTCACGCTGACCATGCTGCCGGACACCGACCATAACCTGACGCCGGCGGTCTCCCGACGGGTGGTGTTCGATGAGATATTGAGGCTGGCGCGGGCGGCATGAGCCGCCCGATCAGACACGCTCAATCGCTGAGCGTGTCGAAAAAGTCCTTCATCTTGGCGAAGAAGCCGGTCGATTCGGGATTGTTCTCCTTGGACGACAGCGTCTGGAACTCTTCGAGCAGTTCGCGCTGGCGCTTGGTGAGCTTCTGCGGCGTCTCCACCACGATCTGCACATAGAGATCGCCCTGCTGGTGCGAGCGGAGGACCGGCATGCCCTTGGCTTTGAGGCGGAACTGCTTACCGGTCGGCGTGCCCTCGGGCACCGTGACGCGGGACTTGGTGCCGTCGAGCGTCGATATCTCGAACTTGCCGCCCAGCGCCGCGGTCACCATCGGGATGGTGACCATGCAATAGAGGTCGGCGCCATCGCGCTTGTAAAAGGAATGCGGCTTGACCGACATGAAGATGTAGAGGTCGCCTGATGGACCGCCGCGCAGGCCGGCTTCGCCCTCGCCCTGCAGGCGGATGCGCGTGCCATCCTCGATGCCCGCCGGGATATTTACCTGTAGCGAACGCTCTTCCGTGACCCGGCCCTGACCGTGGCACTTGGTGCAGGGGTCGGAGATCGTCTGGCCGCGGCCCTGGCAGGTCGGGCAGGTTCGCTCGATCGAAAAGAACCCTTGCGTTGCACGTACGCGGCCGGATCCGTGGCAGGTGGCGCAGGTCGTGGGTTTGGTGCCCGGCTTGGCGCCGGAGCCATGACAGACGTCGCAGGTAATCGACGAAGGCACGCGAATCTGCGCGACCTTGCCGGAATAGGCTTCCTCGAGCGAAATTTCCATGTTGTAGCGCAGGTCTTCGCCGCGCTCGCGGCCCTGCGACTGACCGCCACCGGCGCGACGGCGGCCGCCCATCATCTCGCCGAAAATGTCCTCGAAAATATCGGAGAAACCGCCAGCACCCTGGAAGCCTCCCGCGCCGCCACCCGGACCGCCCTGCTCGAAAGCGGCATGACCGAACCGATCATAGGCCGCGCGCTTCTGCGGGTCCTTCAGGAACTCATAAGCCTCGTTGATTTCCTTGAACTTCTTCTCGGCAGCGGCATCGCCCGGATTCTTGTCCGGATGCCATTTCATGGCGAGCTTGCGGAAGGCGCTTTTCAGGTCCTTTTCGTCCGCCGTCTTGCTCACACCGAGCGTTTCATAAAAATCAGCTTTTGCCATTTTTCCTTTACCGGACGCGAGATACGCGTGAACTTTGAATTCTGCGCTCCATGCTCTCTCCCGTGGCAAGGCAGGCTACGCGGAGGACAACGCATGAAATGGATGAATTGAGAAGGCCTGCAAGAGACTTGCAGGCCTATTCCGATCGCAGCGATTAGGCCGACTTTTTCTTGTCGTCGCCGCTGACATCCTCGAAGTCGGCATCGACGACATTGTCGTCCTCATCCGCACCTTCGCCGGCAGCGCCGCCCTCGGCAGCTTGCGCTTCATACATCGCCTGGCCGAGCTTCATGGATGCTTCCATGAGCGTCTGGGTCTTGGCCTTGACGTCTTCCGCGTCGATGTCGGCGCCTTCGGTCGCAGCCTTGAGGGCTTCGATTGCAGCGGTGATCGCGTCGCGGTCGGCCTGGGTGACCTTGTCGCCGTAGTCCTTGAGGGACTTCTCGGTCGAGTGAACAAGGCTTTCGGCCTGGTTCTTGGCTTCGACGCCCTCGCGGCGCTTCTTGTCGGACTCGGCATTGGCCTCGGCGTCCTTGACCATCTTCTCAATGTCGGCGTCGGAGAGACCGCCGGATGCCTGGATGCGGATCTGGTGCTCCTTGCCGGTGCCCTTGTCCTTGGCCGAGACGTTGACGATGCCGTTGGCGTCGATGTCGAAGGTTACTTCGATCTGCGGCACGCCGCGCGGTGCGGGCGGAATGCCGACGAGGTCGAACTGGCCGAGCAGCTTGTTGTCCTGCGCCATTTCGCGCTCGCCCTGGGCGACGCGGATGGTGACGGCCTGCTGGGCGTCTTCGGCGGTCGAGAAGACCTGGCTCTTCTTGGTCGGGATCGTCGTGTTGCGGTCGATCAGGCGGGTGAATACGCCACCGAGCGTTTCGATGCCTAGCGACAGCGGGGTCACGTCGAGGAGCAGAACGTCCTTGACGTCGCCCTGCAGAACGCCGGCCTGGATGGCCGCACCCATGGCGACGACTTCATCCGGGTTGACGCCCTTGTGCGGCTCCTTGCCGAACAGCTGCTTGACGACTTCCTGTACCTTCGGCATGCGGCTCATGCCGCCGACGAGTACGACTTCATCGATTTCGCCAGCCGAGATGCCGGCATCCTTGAGCGCTGCCTTGCACGGCGCGACGGTGCGCTGCACGAGGTCATCGACCAGGCTTTCGAACTTGGCGCGGGTCAGCTTCATCGTCAGATGCTTCGGACCAGTCGCATCGGCCGTGATGAATGGCAGGTTGATTTCGGTCTGCTGCGAGGACGAGAGCTCGATCTTGGCCTTTTCGGCGGCTTCCTTGAGGCGCTGAAGGGCGAGCTTGTCGTTCTTCAACTCGATGCCCTGTTCCTTCTTGAACTCGGCTGCGAGGTACTCGACCAGGCGCATGTCGAAGTCTTCACCGCCTAGGAAGGTGTCGCCGTTGGTGGACTTCACTTCGAAGACGCCGTCGCCGATTTCGAGAACCGAGATATCGAAGGTACCGCCGCCAAGGTCGTAAACCGCGATCGTCTTGCCTTCGCGCTTGTCCATGCCATAGGCAAGAGCAGCAGCGGTCGGCTCGTTGATGATGCGCAGCACTTCGAGACCGGCGATCTTGCCGGCATCCTTGGTGGCCTGACGCTGGGCGTCATTGAAATAGGCGGGAACGGTAATGACGGCTTTTTCGACCTTTTCGCCGAGATAGGCTTCCGCAGTTTCCTTCATCTTCTGAAGGATCATGGCGGAGATCTGCGAAGGCGAATAGCCGGTGCCGCGGGATTCGACCCATGCGTCACCATTGCCGGCCTTGATAATCTTGTAGGGAACGAGGCCCTTGTCCTTTTCCACAGTCGGATCTTCGTAGCGGCGGCCAATGAGACGCTTGACGGCGAAGACGGTATTTTCCGGGTTGGTGACTGCCTGGCGCTTGGCCGGCTGGCCGACGAGACGCTCGGCGTCTTCGGTGAAGGCCACCATGGATGGGGTGGTGCGCGCGCCTTCGGAATTCTCGATGACCTTGGCGTCCTTGCCATCCATCACCGCAACGCAGGAGTTGGTGGTTCCGAGGTCGATACCAATTACTTTAGCCATTCTACTTCTCTCCTATTAGCAGGATGCAAGGACCCGGATTCCGGCGTTCCCCAGCAACCCCCGTATAGATGGTTTCATTACAAGTGCCTGAGCATCATGCTGCTCAAGCCGATGTCGGGTATATAAGGAGGGCTTTTTTTCTCTGCAAGGCAGAACAGCAGCCGAGACCCTGCAAAATTCACCGTTTCGTGAAGAAAACCGGGGGTATTTCCCGATTGTGCGATAACGGACGGACAAGACCGTCCGATCGGCCGTCTATTCGGCCATCAGGACGTCGAGCAGGGTGGAATTCGCCTTCTTCTTGTTCTGGGTAGCACCGGTGGTTTCGCCGACATCCATGGGTGGCATGAGACCATCATTTGCCGCCTCGTCCTGCCTGCGAATTACATCCCCGACATCGCTGGGCGGCACCATGGCCTCGTCGGCCGGCCGCTCATCGGGAACGACCGCGACCGGCTGTCTTTCCACCGTCTTGGCGGGCTTGTCCTCGCCGAGCGCGTGGCTGATCATCTCGAAGAGCGTATCGTCGCTCGCATCGCTGTCGGGCGCGGATTTCACCTCGAGTTCAGGTTGTGGTGCGACATCAGTACCGAGGCCGAAAAGCGGCGCGGGCGAGACACCATCATGGGCCGCGATCATGAACTGGCTCCAGGCCTTGGCGGGCAAGCCGCCGCCAGTGACCTTCTTCATCGACGTGCCGTCATCATTGCCGAACCAGACGCCGGTCGTGAGGTTGGCCGTGTAGCCGACGAACAGCGCATCGCGGAAGGATTGCGTGGTGCCTGTCTTGCCCGCTGTCTGCCAGCCGGGAAGCTTGGCGTTCTTGCCGGTACCCCGGATGATGACGCCGTTCATCATATAGTTCATCTCGGCGGCGATTTTCTCGGACAGCACGCGCGGCGGGGCGTCGTAGGTGTTCTCGTAGAGCACCTTGCCGGACACGGTGGTGACGCGCTTGATGACATGCGGCGTGGCCTTGAAGCCGCCATTCATGAAGGGGGCATAGGCGGCGGTCAGTTCGACAAGCGAGACCTCCGACGTGCCGAGCGCGATCGAGGCGTTCTCCTGCATCACCGATTCGATGCCCATGCGATGGGCCAATTTGGCGACATTGTTGGGACCGGCCTCCATGACGAGTTGGGCCGCGATCGTATTCAGCGAATTGGCCAGCGCGTTCGCAAGCGTCACGCGGCCGCGATATTTGTTGTCGTAATTGTCGGGCGTCCATTTGCCGATCCGCACGGGGGCATCGTTGCGCACGGAACCGGGCAGCAGCCCCTGTTCCAGCGCGGCTGCATAGACGAATGGCTTGAAGGCGGAACCCGGCTGGCGCTTGGCCTTGAAGGCGCGGTTGAACTGGCTCGCCGCATAATCACGCCCGCCGACGACGGCGCGGATCGCGCCGGTGCCATCGATTGAGACGAGGGCGGCCTGACTCGCGTTGAGCTTCTTGCCTTCCTTGTCGAGAGTGATCTTGATTGCCTTTTCGGCAGCCTTTTCCAGCGTCCGGTCGATCGTCGTGTCGACGATGATATCTTCCTTGACGTCGCCGATAAGGGCCGGCAGTTCGTCCATGACCATGTCGGCGGCGTAGTGTTCGGCGCCGGTCCAGTAGCTCTTGGCCTTCATCGGCTTGTTGTCGATGGCGGCGACCAGCTCCTCACGCGTGATGAAGCCTTCTTCCTGCATGGCATTGAGCACCAGCTTGGCGCGCGCCATGGCGCCCTCGGGATTCTTGGCTGGCGAGAGCGCGGACGGCGCCTTGAGCAGGCCTGCGAGGATCGCGGCCTCTGTGAGGTTCACGTCACGCGCCGACTTGTTGAAGTAGCGGCGGGACGCAGCCTCGACGCCATAGGAATTCGAGCCGAAGAAGACCCGGTTGAGATACATGGCAAGGATCTGGTCCTTGGAATACTTGCTCTCGAGCCAGATGGCGAGCAGCACCTCCTGGACCTTGCGCTCGAGCGTGCGATCAGGCGTCAGAAACATGTTCTTGGCAAGCTGCTGGGTCACCGTCGAGCCACCCTGCACCATTCGGCCGGCCATGACATTCGACACCATAGCGCGGGTAAAGCCGATCGGATCGAAGCCGAAATGCGAATAGAAACGCCGGTCCTCGATCGCCATCACGGCCTGGGGAATATAGGGCGACATCGCATCGAGAGGCACGGCCTCGCCGCCGGTCGAACCACGATTGGCGAGAAGCACGCCATTCACATCGACGATCCTGATGTTCGGCGGGCGGTCCGGCATCGCCCAGCTATCGGCGCTCGGCATGCGTGAGCCGTAATAGACGACGAGGCCTGCCACACCCAATCCACCCCAGAGGCAGAGGACGAGCGACCAATAGATGGCCGTGCGGATAAAGCCGAAGAAGCCGCCGCCCGAACGCTTCGAACGGGTGCGACTCGATGAAGAGCGCGAAGATTTGGCGGATTTCGACGACTTGGACGAACGGCCCGCACGGTCACGGGGATCCGCCCGCAGGTCGCTGTCGCGTCCCCGCTTGCCAGCGCCTTCGAAAGAAGGCTCTATCCTGTTGCCCGATCGTGATTTACCCGCCATGCCCCTCATTTATCCATATAAGCCGACGCAATACGCGTCTGTCCGGGTGAACTTTAAATGTGGCCGTTTAATGGGTCGTTAACTCTGGATCACCTTCCCTCGATTGCTCGCCGATGGGTGCCGAAATCGTTCTCGTGTCCGTTATCCCAGCCATTCACAAAGCCGTGAGGGTTCGAAAAATCATACGGCTATGTGAAACGATCTGCGACATGAGGGGTTGGATGAGCGGGTTCACAACCCTCAACAAAGGAGAAATCCAATGTCCAAGATGATCAAGACCACCCTTGTCGCTGTATCCCTGCTCGCAGGCGCTTCGGTTGCCTATGCCGGAAACGATAGCCGTAGCACGCCTTCGGCGGACAATGGCAACCGCGGCAAGGCACCCGATGTGATCGAGCGCGAGGACATGCTCGATACCAATCCGACGGGTTCGATCGTACCTTGCGATTCCGGCACATATGACGCCAACGGCAACTGTGTCTATGTCGAGCCGGACATGCAGTAACAAAGTTTGCTCAAGCCGGAACGAGGCGTCATGAAGGCGCGTCCGGCGAGTACCGGTCGGCCCCTCGCTAGCATAATGCTTCGAGGAGCCGGTCTTTTTCAGCCCTGACTATTTCTTCAATGCGTCGATGATCCGGATCCAGGACCTGATGCCCTTGTGAAACGAGTTGAGGTCATATTTTTCGTTCGGCGAATGGATGCGGTCGTCCGAAAGCGCGAAGCCGACGAGCAGCGTTTCCATACCGAGCATCTTCTGGAAATCGCCGGCTATGGGAATCGAACCGCCCATGCCGATCATCACCGCAGGCCTCGGCCACTCATCCGAAAGCGCGCTCCTGGCGCGATTGAGCAAAGCCGAATCATAGGGAAGCTGGATGGCCGGCGAACCGCCGTGCTCGTGGAACTCCACCTTGCAGTCGGCGGGAAGCTTCGATCGAACATAGGCGCGGAATGCGTCCCGCACTTTCTTCGGGTCTTGTTTTCCGACGAGTCGGAACGAAACCTTGGCCGAGGCTTCCGCCGCGATAACCGTTTTGAACCCCTCGCCCGTATAGCCGCCCCAGATGCCATTGACCTCGGCAGTGGGTCGCGCCCAGGTGAGTTCCATCACGCTACGGCCCTTCTCGCCCGAGGGAATGGAGAGGCCGATCGCTCCAAGGAATTTCTCCGTGGTCATGCCCAGAGTTTCCCAAGATGCCTTGATCTGCGTCGGCGTCTCCTCGACGCCTTCATAGAAACCTTCGAGCGTCACGCGGCCCGTCTCGTCGTGCAGTCCAGCAAGGATATCGCTGAGGATATGGATCGGATTGGCTGCGGCGCCGCCGAAATAGCCGGAATGCAGGTCGCGGTCGGCCGCCGTGATCTTGATCTCCTCGCCGACCAAGCCGCGGAGTCCTGCCGAGATCGCCGGGGTTTCTTCGTCCCACATCGACGTGTCGCAGATCAGCGCGAAATCGGCCGTGAGTTCTTTCGCATTGGCTTCAAGGAACGGCTTCAGCGAAGGCGAGCCCGACTCTTCCTCGCCCTCGAACAGCACGGTGACGCAAACAGGGAGTTCACCATGGATTTCCTTGTAAGCTCGGCAGGCTTCGACGAAAGTCAGCAACTGCCCCTTGTCGTCAGATGTGCCGCGGCCGGTGATGATCTTCTTGCCGCCGACCTCGCGGATATCAGGCTCGAATGGATCGAACTCCCAGAGATTGAGCGGGTCGACGGGCTGGACATCGTAGTGGCCGTAGAAAAGTACATGCGGCGCGTCGGCACTGGCGCCCGCGTGGTGGCCGACGACCATGGGATGGCCCGCCGTGTCGCGCACCGAAGCGTCGAAGCCCAGCTTCACCAGATCATCCACCAGCCACTGCGCGGCCGCACGGCAATCGGCCTTGTAGGCAGGATCGGTCGAGATCGACTTGATGCGGCAAAGCGCGAACATTTTTTCGAGACTCGAATCGAGGTTCTGATCGGCGCGGGCGAGCACGGTGTCAAGAGCGGTCATCTGAAGCATCCTTGGGGATTTGGCGGAGTGATTTGCGGCGACCTTATAGGATTCCTTCCGAACTTTCCCTCCGTTTTCTTCTCGCGGAAAATGACGTCTATGATTTGACGGGGTGGGCTTCGAATTGCGGAGCGCTGTCGCAGATATCGTACCATGCAGGCTTTTCCACCACGAATTCATGGAACCTGTTCCGGACGATCGGATCGTCGTCAAAGCAATTGGCTGCTATGGGAAGGCTTTCGGCTTCGGAATCAACCTCGCCGAGTGCGGTACCGCATTTGCTGCAGAAGCACCGGGCATAGCGATAGGGTGATTCCGGTTCGAAGCGCGTGACAAATTCCTTGCCCCGCAGCCAACGCAACGAGTCTTTCTTGACGAAGACAAAGGTACTCGCCCCAACTTTGCGGCAGCGCGAACAATGGCATGTACCCATCATTGTCGGCTCAGCCAGCAATTCAAACTGGATGGCTCCACAGCAGCAGCTTGCTTTGAACATCATAAATTTCCCCTCGTTGCTCGAAAACTGTTAGTTCATGATTTGTTCTTGTTCAATCTCTTTTTCGGATCGCGTGCCGATATCTGGAAATCGAGAATTTGTTGAATGGCGCGAAAATTCGTCTATAGCGCCTTGATAGGTAGCAGGCGTTTACGGCAGGCTCAGCCGCAGAGGGCATGGAGGGATGTTTGGCCGGGCGAAACACCATCGCACTGATCGCACACGATCAGAAAAAGGACGACATGGCCGAATTCGCCCGCCTGCACCGGCAGGCGCTCTCGGCCTACGATCTGGTGGCGACAGGAACGACGGGAGCCAGGATCATGGATGCGGTTCCCGCCTTGGCCGTGACCCGCATGAAGAGCGGTCCGCTTGGCGGCGACCAGCAGATCGGCGCGATGATCGCCGAAGGCAAGGTCTCGATGCTGATCTTCTTCACCGATCCGCTGACCGCGATGCCGCACGATGTCGATGTCAAAGCATTGACCCGGCTCGCCACCGTTTATGATATCCCGATGGCGCTCAATCGGGCGACTGCGGAAATGCTGATTGCGCCGGACGAGACCTGATAAGACAAAGCTGGACCGTGCAGGCAGACAAGAAAATAAAGGGCAGGCAGAACACCGATGGCCAAGAACAGAGACGAACATTTCCCGTTCCCGATCCTGATCGGCGATATCGGCGGCACCAATGCCCGTTTCTCCCTGCTCACCGATGCAGCGAGCGAACCGAAGGACGTGACCATCGTCCAGACGGCGAACTATCCGACAATCGATGCGGCAATCGAAGATGCCGTGCTATCCAGGGCGGCGGCCAAACCACGCTCGACCATCCTCGCCGTGGCCGGTCCGATCAATGGTGATGTCATTCCGCTGACCAACTGCCCTTGGGTGGTGCGCCCGAACGACCTCATCGCCAATCTCGGCTTCGAGGATGTCGTCGTCATCAACGATTTCGAGGCCCAGGCGCTAGCCGTCGCAACGCTCGATGGCGAAAACCAGGTGCAGGTAGGGCGCGGAGAACCGAAGCTCAACCATTCCAAGGTCGTGCTAGGCCCGGGTACCGGCCTCGGGGTCGCCGGCCTGGTCCACGCACTTGATGCCTGGATACCGGTTCCGGGCGAAGGCGGGCACGTTGATCTCGGTCCTCGCAGCGCGCGCGATTTTGAAATCTTTCCCCATATCGAGCGGATCGAGGGCCGCGTCTCGGCCGAGCAGATTCTCTGCGGCCGCGGTCTTCTCGGGCTCTACACGGCGATCTGTACCGCCGACGGCGTGACGCCATCGCTCGCCACTCCCGCCGACGTATCCAACAAGGGCCTTTCCGAAGAGGACAGTCAAGCGGCCGAGGCGATCTCGCTTTTCGCGGTCTATCTCGGCCGCGTGGCCGGGGACATGGCGGTGGTCTTCAATGCGAAAGGCGGCGTCTATCTCTCAGGCGGTATTCCGCAAAAGATCCTGCCAGCGCTGCAGAAGCCCGGGTTCCGGGAAGCCTTCGAGGACAAGGCGCCGCACAGGGAGATGATGTCGCATATCCCGACCTTCATCGTTACGCATCCGCTTGCGGCGGTGGCAGGGCTTTCGGCCTATGCCCGCATGCCCGGAAGCTTCGGCGTTTCCACAGACGGCCGCCGCTGGCGGAAATGACTGTTCAAGACCGCCTCCAGCCGTTATGAGGCACTCCGTTGAACAGGACATGTGCTCTTGAGCGCTGACAAGAACAAGAATTGGCAGGAAGACCGGGCGGCGATGTGGCCGGTGATCCGCAGGCTGTTCATGGAGAACGCCCGCGACCATGTCGGGACCTATGCAGTCGCCATCACTTGCCTCGTTACCGTCGCGCTCTCAACAGCCTTCACCGCCTGGGTGATGGAATCCGTCATCAATGAAGCGTTCAGCAACAAGCGCGTCGGCCTCGTCATCTGGATCTGCGTCGCCATTTTCGCCGCCTTCGCAATCAAGGGCTTTGCCACCTATGGCCAGTCGGTGCTGCTTAACAAGATCGGCAATGCGATCGTCGCGAAATACCAGAAGCGCCTCTATTCGCACCTGATGGCGCTCAATCTCGGCTATTTCGCCGATGCGCGCTCGGCCCAGATCGCGGCCACCGCGACGCAGAATGTCAACGGCATCCGCGAGACGCTGAACCTCGCCGTCACCTCGGTTGCCCGCGATGCGCTGACCTTCGTGGCACTGGTCGGCGTGATGATCTCCAAGGACTGGGTGCTGACGCTGCTGGTCGCGATCACCGCGCCGCCGATGCTGTTCGCCGTCCGCTATCTGGCGCAGCGGGTGCGTAGTGCGACGCGCGAGTCGGTCGAATACAATTCCCATGTCAGCGGCGTGATGCAGGAGACGATCCAGGGCCTCACCATCGTCAAGGCCTTCACCATGGAAGACCAGTTGCGCGGTCGCATGGACGGGCTGGTCGATATTGCCGAGAAGCGCGCCAACAAGATCGTGCGGCTTTCCGAGCGCACCTCGCCGATCACCGAGAGCTTTGCCGGTGCGGCAATCGCCGCCGTGATCGGATATGCTGCCTACCAGTCGATCTATGCCGGCCAGTTGCCCGGCGCTTTCATCTCCTTCATCGCGGCCATGCTGCTGGCCTACGATCCGGCGCGCCGGCTCGCCAAGCTGCAGGTGCAGCTCGAAAAGGCCTATGTGAACGCGAAGATGATCTTCGACATTCTCGATACGCCGATTCCGATGCGTGAGGCGCCCGATGCAAAGCCGCTCGAAGTGCGCGAGGGCCGGATCGAGTTTCGCAATGTGCAGTTCGGCTACCGGTCCGAGCCCATCGTCAAGGGCATCAGCTTCATTGCCGAGGGCGGCAAGTCGACGGCGATCGCGGGTCCCTCCGGAGCCGGCAAATCGACGATCATCAGCCTCATTCCGCGCTTCTACGATCCTAGCGAGGGCCAGATCCTGATCGACGGGCAGGACATCAGCCAAGTCACCAAGCGGTCGCTGAGGGAAAGCCTCGCCTACGTGTCCCAGGCTCCGCTGCTGTTCGAAGGCACGGTGCGCGACAACATCCGCTACGGCCGGCCCAGCGCCACCGATGCCGAGATCGAGGAAGCGGCGCGGCAGGCCTATGCGCATGATTTCATCCGGGCTTTGCCCCAGGGCTATGACACACCGGTCGGCGAGAACGGCCTGAACCTCTCGGGCGGTCAGCGCCAGCGGCTGTCGATCGCCCGCGCGCTGGTGCGCAACGCGCCGATCCTGCTGCTCGACGAGGCAACCTCGGCGCTCGATTCGGAAAGCGAATCCGCCGTGCAGAAGGCGATCGAACATGCCATGCACGGCCGGACCGTGATCGTCATCGCACACCGGCTTTCGACCATTTCCGAAGCCGACAAGATCATCGTCATGGAGGATGGCCGGATCGTCGAGGAAGGCTCGCACGAAAGGCTTGCGCATGAGGAAACAGGCCTTTACGCTCGCCTCAACAGGTTGCAAATACGGGAAAAATAACCCCGAGGTGGACGCATGAGTGAGACGAACATGAGGATGGTTGTTGTCGCGGGCGCCGCCGGACGCATGGGTCAGACGCTTCTGCGCTCGATCCACGCGGCCGACGGCATGAAGATCCACGCTGCCCTGGAACGGCCGGATTCGCCTGCATTGGGCAAGGATGCCGGTGAACTCTGCGGGATAGGTCCGATCGGCGTTCCGATCACGGCCGATCCGCTCCAAGCCCTTCTTAAGGCCGATGCGCTGATCGATTTCACATCACCGGCCTCGACCGTGGAATTCGCCGGTCTCGCGGCACAGGCGCGCATCGTCCATGTTATCGGCACGACCGGCTGCTCGCCCGAGGACGATGAGAAGATCAAGGCGGCGGCGCGCCATGCCCGGATCGTCAAGTCTGGCAATATGAGCCTGGGCGTCAACCTGCTGGGCGTTCTCGTGCGCCAGGCGGCTCAGGCATTGTCAGCCCAGGGCTGGGACATCGAGGTGCTGGAAATGCACCACAACAAGAAGGTCGACGCGCCTTCGGGCACCGCCCTGCTTCTTGGCATGGAAGCGGCGAAGGGCCGCGACATCAAGCTCGGCGAACATGCGGTCCGCACCCGCGACGGCCATACCGGCGCGCGCGAGCAGGGCACGATCGGCTTTGCCACATTGCGCGGCGGCGGCGTGGTGGGCGACCATTCGGTGATTTTCGCCAGCGAAACCGAAATGGTGACGCTGTCGCACCGGGCCAACGACCGCGCGCTCTTCGCTGAGGGCGCGCTTGCGGCCGTGCGCTGGGCGATCGACAAGAAGCCGGGGTTCTACGACATGCTCGACGTGCTCGGGTTCGGCAAATAGATAGCTAGGGTCAGGATCCTGACCCTGAGACAACGGAGAATATGCGATGAGCGGAACACTGGTGCTGGTCAGGCACGGGCAGAGCGAATGGAACCTGAAGAACCTCTTTACCGGCTGGCGTGACCCTGATCTGACCGAACTCGGCATCCAGGAAGCCAATACCGGCGGCCAGGCGCTGAAGGATTATGGCATCAAGTACGATATCGCCTTCACCTCGGTGCTCAAGCGCGCCCAGGATACCTTGAAGATCGTGCTCGATTGCGTCGGCCAGCCCGGGCTTGAGACCATCCGCGACCAGGCACTCAACGAGCGCGACTATGGCGATCTCTCCGGTCTCAACAAGGACGATGCCCGCGCCAAATGGGGTGAGGAGCAGGTCCACATCTGGCGCCGCTCATACGACATCCCGCCACCCGGCGGCGAAAGCCTGCGCGACACCGGTGCCCGCGTCTGGCCCTATTACATGATGGAAATCCTGCCGCGCGTGCTGGCCGGCCAGAACGTGCTGGTCGCCGCCCACGGCAACTCGCTGCGCTCGCTGGTGATGGTGCTCGACCGCCTGAGCAAGGAACAAATCCTGGCGCTCAACCTCGCGACCGGGGTGCCGATGGTCTACAAGCTCAAGGCCGACTCCACCGTGGCCTCCAAGGAAGTGCTGGGGGACATGTCCGGCGCGCATTGAGCTTTCACCGCAATTCGGGGGACAGCATGGCCGACATAACACGCATTGCCAACGACGCCCTCGCCGTCGAAGTCTCTTCACTCGGGGCGGAACTGCAATCGCTCAGGACATCGGACGGCCGGTCGTGGCTGTGGAGCGGTGATCCTGCCTTCTGGAACGGGCGATCGCCTCTCCTGTTTCCAATTGTCGGCAAGGCGGCCGACAATACGATACTGGTCGATGGCAAGCCGTTCGAAATGCAGCAGCACGGCATCGTGCGGCGGCAGGAGTGGCGGCTTGCGGAGGCAGGTGAGACTTTCTGCCTGCATGAGCTTGTTTCCAGCGAGGCGAGCAAGGTCAACTATCCCTTCGATTTCCGGCTGACGCTTCGTCATGCGATCGAGGGCCGGCGGCTGACAGTGGCGGCGGAGGTCAGCAATACGGGGGCGATTCCCCTGCCCTTCGGGCTTGGTTTCCATCCCGCTTTTGCCTGGCCGCTGCCGGGTGTCGAGGGCCGCGAACATACCGTCATCCTCGACAACAACGACGAGCCGCTGCTCGTGCGGATCGAAAATGGGCTGAGGAGGCCCGGCACTCTTGCCTCGCCCTTCAAGGCGGGGCGTCTGGCTCTCGATCACAGCTATTTCGAGGCGGACGCGATGATCTTCCCCGAAGGTGCCGGCGAAGGCCTGACCTATGCGGCGGACGGTGGGCCAAGTCTCCACTTCACCTTCGAGAACCTGCCGAACCTGGCGCTCTGGACCAAGCCCGGTGCGCCCTTCATCTGCGTCGAACCGTGGCATGGAACCGCGCCGGAGATCGGGACCTCGGCGGAAATCGCCGATCGGCCCTATTCGCTGGAACTGCCTTCGGGCAAGGCCGTGAAATTCGCCTTCAGCGTTGAAGTCATCGACTGATGGCGCTTACGCCCTCGCCGCTTCCCATCCGAGCATCGCCCGCTTGCGAGTCAGGCCCCAGTGATAGCCGGTGAGCGCGCCCGACTTGCCGATCGCGCGATGGCACGGAACCACGAAGGAGACCGGATTGCGGCCCACTGCGGCACCCACGGCACGCGATGCCTTGGGCGCGCCGATCCTGTTCGCCAAATGCGAATAGGTGCAGAGCCTGCCAAGCGGCACTTCGAGCAACTGCTCCCAGACCCGGATCTGGAAATCCGTACCGATCAGCACGACGCGGAGCGGCTGCTTCGGGTCCCATTTCTCGGGATCGAAGATGCGCTCGGCATAGGGCCAAACCGCTTCCCTATCCTCGATGAAACTCGCCTCCGGCCAGCGGTCGGCCATGTCGCGGAACGCTTCGGCCTCGGAGCCGGCGTGATCGGCGAAACCCAGGCCGCAGAGCCCGCGTTCGGTGATCATCAGCAGCGCCCGGCCGAAGGGCGAATCGTGGAAGCCGTAGCGAATTTCCAACCCCTTGCCGCGTTCCTTCCATTCGCCCGGCGACATGGCTTCATGCGTCACGAACAAGTCATGCAGCCGGCCGGGGCTTGAAAGACCGAGCTCGTATGTCGTCTCGAGCAGCGGCAGATTCTCGTCGCGCAGCAGGCGCTTGGCGTGATCGATGGTGACCGCCTGCAGGAACGCCTTGGGCGACAGGCCCGCCCAACGGGTGAAGGTCTTCTGCAGGTCGATCGGGTCATGGCCGATCCGCTTGGCGATCGCATCGAGCGATGGCTGGTCCTGGTAGTCCTCGGTCAGCATGGCGATCACGTCGGATACGATGCGATAATCCGTGCCAACGGGCGTGATGTCCTTGGTATGTTTGATTTCCATATTCATTGTCCGATTCCTTCCATTTGCGGGAAGAATCTCACGAGGAAGGGGCTGCCGCCACCCGAAACTTGGGTAAATCGCGGTAGATCAGGTCAAATCCGACGTTTTACGCTGGCAAGCGCGGATGTGAAAGCGCGCGCAAAGCTTTCCCGATCATCCGGGTTGAGAAAATTGCCGACAGGCGTCCGGCGCCCCTCGCCCGTGACCGCCATTGCGGTAATGCCGAATTCATGGTGGCGATCGACCTGGAACTTCGCCCAGAACGGATTGTAGCGGCTGGTGCGGGCGCGTCCGGACGGCGCGACCTTGCGGATGGAAAGCTCGGTGCGCGACACCGACACTTCCTCGCGTGCCCGGGCCGCGCGGTAATTGAGGTAGAACGCCCCATAGAGCAGCGCGAAATCGAGACCGAAGAACATCGCCACCGGTAGCGCGCCTGTTATGAAAAAGAACGCCATGTTGAACAGGCAGAAGACCAGTGTTAGGCCCATCACAACCCTGAAGCCATTGCGGCCGAGCGAGCGATAGGGCGTCAGCACCGCGTTGAACACGGGCTCGCTGTTGAACGGGGTCCGGTCGTCCACTATCGTCATCCCGATAACTTCCCAAACACGACGCCTGAGACTACAGGACTTCCATGATAAAGCGCAAGAATGAGTTGGTCCCTCCGGCCGCGGCGAAAAAGCCGGTACGCAAGGCGAAGTTCCGGTGTCCGTACTCATCTGCCGAGATCGACGAGATATTCCGGCGTTTCTCGATCCAGCGGCCGGAACCCAAGGGCGAGCTCTACCACACAAATCCCTTCACGCTTGTCGTTGCGGTCGCGCTCTCGGCCCAGGCGACGGATGTCGGCGTCAACAAGGCGACACGGCCGCTCTTCGCCGTGGCCGATTCGCCGGAAAAAATGTTGGCGCTGGGTGAGGAGAAGGTCCGCGAGTACATCAAGACGATCGGGCTTTACCGTAACAAGGCGAAGAACGTGATCCTGCTGACGGAAAAGCTGATCCACGATTTCGGCGGCGAGGTGCCGCACACACGGGAAGAGCTGGTGACGCTACCGGGCGTAGGGCGCAAGACCGCCAATGTGGTTCTCTCGATGGCATTCGGCATTCCGGCACTGGCCGTCGATACGCATATTTTCCGCATCGGAAACAGGCTCGGAATCGCGCCGGGCAAGACGCCCGACGAGGTAGAGGAGAATTTCCTCAGCATCATCCCGGAGAACTATCTTTATCACGCCCATCACTGGCTGATCCTCCACGGGCGCTATACCTGCAAGGCACGACGGCCGGAATGCGAGCATTGCGTGATCGCCGACATCTGCAAATCGGCGGAGAAGACCAATGAGATCCCCGCCGAATTGAAAGAACTGCCGGCTCAGGTCATCTGAGTGCGCCTGCTTCCCTCCGCATCAGCGCCTTGACGTAATGCACCATGAAGATGGCGGCAAACAGCGGGGTGAGGATATTGAGGATCGGCACCAGCAGGAACAGCCCGATCGCAAGGCCCGCGAGCCACACCCGGCCCTGGTTGCGGCTGCGCCAGGCGCGCGCCCGCTCCGGGCCGAGATAGCGGGCGGCAGCGAATTCGAAATATTCGCGCCCGAGCAGATAGCCGTTGATCACGAAGAAGATTACCAGATTGACGCCGGGTACGAGAAGAAAGATCAGCGCCACGAGATTGGCGGCGATCACGATGAGGAAGAATCGCAGGCTCGACATGATCGACTGGCCGAGCGGCAGCGCCTGACCGGGCGCGTCGGCAGTGTAGTTCGTCTTCTCGATCGTCTCGGCTGCGTCATCGAGGAAAAGCCCGGCGACCACGGCACTCACCGGCGCGATCAGGAATGCCAGGCCCGCCGCCAGCCCGATCGCCGAAATGATCGAGGCAAACAGGCCGATCCAACCCGTCCATTCTCCCAGATTGGGCAGCCAGGCCTCGATATAGGGCATCGCAAAATCAAGGAAGAGCAGCCGCAGAACAAACCAGAGCGCCACGAGGAACAGCAGCGTGAGCCCAATGACCTCCCAGAACACGCCCCTGATGGGCGCAGAGAAAAGATCGCCGAAAGCACGAATGGCGGTCGAATAGATCATATGCTCGTCCCTGTTATCAAGGGACTATGTCGGTGAACAGTCCCCGCTTTGCAAGGCCTGCCTGTGGTGCCAGAGCGCTTCATTGTTAAATGGAAGCAGTTCTGTTGGCTGAGACGGAGTCGGATATTCGCTCGGCCGGCGCGCGTCGTAGCCAAAGCATACGGCCAAGCCGGCCGAGCGAATAGGCGGCCCGTGTCAGCCAACCCTCCCGCAGATTTGCAGAAGCAAATCTGCAAGACATCAGAATCGCCGGTCGTCGCGAAGCGCGACCGGTGGGCCGGGCATCTTTCCGCCAGGACAAAGGCGATCGGCTCGGACGTACATCCGGGGTATGCCCGTCGCCAATCGCCTTTGTCCCGACAAAAACCTGCTCCGGCAGAACTGCTTCCATTTAACAATGAAACGCTCTAACACGCAGGGATGACAGACAAACCGAAGATTTCCATTCTCTACTGCACCCAGTGCAACTGGCTGCTGCGCGCCGGCTGGATGGCGCAGGAACTGCTCTCGACCTTCGGCGATTCGCTTGGTGAGGTCGCGCTGATCCCCGGCACCGGCGGCAATTTCGAAATTCGCGTCAATAGCGATCTGATCTGGGAGCGAAAGCGCGATGGCGGTTTTCCCGGTCCGAAGGAACTCAAGCAGCGGGTGCGCGATGTGATCGAGCCCGGCCGCGATCTCGGGCACGTCGACAGGCATTCCGCAAAATCCGAACCGGAATCCTAGGCAATAAAAAGGCAGGGACGAACCCTGCCTTTTTCTTTCAGACACTCAGCCGATCAACGGAACGGCGAGCGGCAACGGCGAACGTCACCTTCATAGGTCACGAACGTGTTTGAATCCGGATCGTAGGAACGATAGTTGTTCATGCACCAACGGACGTGGCGGTTGTAGCCCGAGCGCACGACATAGCGCGGAGCCGGGCGGATGATGACGCGCGGAGCAATCCACACGCGGCGCGGACCCCAATAACGGGCACGCGGGCGCCATGCACGGCGATAACCGCAACGCCAGCGGCCGCACCAGCGGGCCTGCTGCACATCGGATGCCTTCTCGGCCTTGGCCGGAGCGTTGGTCACCGGCATTGCTTCCGCAACGGTCAGCGGCACGACCGAGGCAATCGCCAGGGCGCCGGCAATGACGATCTTACGTATTTTGGACATTTCTGATCCTCTCTTGTTTCAAGAGCCTGCAAGCTCCCTTAGTGTCCCTTGCGCAAAACGGTTTGCCGTTCATTATTATTCATTTTTATAAGCACAGGTTTTGGCCTGTTTGCAACTCGAAAATCGATTCGGACTGCGCGCAAACCCGTATGCCGGTTAGCAATTGCTTGCTTTTGGGCGACAGGACGGCGCAAACCGCGCTAAATCGCGGAAATTCACTTCCGCATGCTTCATAGCAATCGTCAGCACTGGCGGAACTCCGGGATCAAGGAATTGTTCCATATGACACCCTGTGCACTGCCGGATATTTTGCTGATGGAGCGACCGCAAACCATTCCATCTCAGGGACTTTCGCGCACCACGACAGCATTGGCGGCTTTTTTTGTAAAAGCCAGTTGACAGGTGGAAGCCTCCCCCTTACATGCACGGTCGCTGCCCAGATGGCGGAATTGGTAGACGCGCAGGTTTCAGGTATCTGTGCCGCGAGGCGTGGAGGTTCGAGTCCTCTTCTGGGCACCATTCCATTTTTTAGATCGTTCTATATGGTCGGAAAATACCCAAAAAAGCCCGGTTTTCCGGGCTTTTTTGCTTTTTGGCGTCCGGCGCCATCCTGTTGCATCCAGCATTTTTGTTGGTGGCATCGTTGGTACATCGACAATACCAACGCAGCGGACAAACTGGAAACCAACAACGGCTCACAGATGCCAGCATAAAGGGACTGAAGGCCGCATCGAAGCCCTCATTATTGAACGAAAGCGGCAAGTCGTCGCCGGATGCCGTCGAAGCAGAGTTAGCTCATGTAGGGGCGGATGAGGTGCGAAAGGCTTATCATCGTGCTATGTATTGGGACGAACGGGTAAAGATGGCTGAATGGTGGGCATACAATCTTGAGGAACTCAGGGCGTCGTAGTGTCATCAACCGAGTTGCTGTCTCCACAGAGTTCGCTCCGCTCGATTCGTGCGTAAAAAAATACACCCTCTAGATCTAGACCACGAAGAAGTCGTCTGCTGTGATTTCCAGTTGCTTTTCGAGTTTGGCGAACAGGATTGCGTCGGCCTTCTTCCCGCTGCCATCGGCATCATAGTAAAGCTCGCCGCTGTCGGTCTCGTATATGATGCGATCGGCTTTGTCGGTTGCCTTGCCGGACGTGTTGATCGCAAAGGCGGCTTCGTTCAGGTCGCCGAGAGCTCCAAGTTTCTTGAAGAATGTTGCGTCCAAGTGAATGATGTCATTGGTGACATCGAAGTCCACGATCGCATCGACATTGGTCTTCCTGTTGAGGATGGTGTTGAAGATGAAGGCATCGCTGCCTTCGCCGCCCGTGAGACGATCCTTGCCGATGCCGCCTGACAATTGGTCATTGCCGCCTTGGCCATCGAGCTTGTCGTTACCGCCGCCGCCGTTGAGAAGATCTTCCTCCCCGTCACCTGACTTTGTTTCCGCTTTCTTGCCGCCATTGAAAGTGATGCCAGCCACGTTGGTGATGCTGATTGCAAGTGATTGCATGTCCACAAGGCCATCTTCGTCGGTCGCCGACACAGTGACTTCATAGATGTTGTCGCCACCCGATGCAGCACTATCTTCGAAGTCTGGAGCTGATTTGAACACCAGTGCGCCGGATTGTGCGTTGATCTCGAACAGCGACGCATGCTCGCCGGATATCGAATAAGTCCATGTGTCACCTGCATCGACGTCAACAACGGCGACTGTGGTCACGGAGAGTGCGTTCTCAGCAATGGAAATCGAGGCTGATGCTCCGCCACCGTTCGAAGTAATTTGGGGCGCGTCGTTGACGTTGGCGATGGCAATGTCGAACGTCGAGGATGCCGTCGCATTGCCGAGATCCTTGACCATGACCTTGACCGAGATGGTGCCGGTATCGCCATTGTCGGGCGTGCCGGAGAAGGTCCGGGTCAAGGCGTCGAAGCTCAGCCAGGATGGCAGCGGGTCGCCATTGGCCAGCGTGGCGGTGAAGGTGAACACCTCGTCGGCATCGACGTCATCGAAGGTCCGGTCGTCGACCTGGAAGGAGAAGGGCTGATCCTCGGTCGCCGCCTGGTTGGGGATGGTGGTGGCCGTCGGTATGTCGTTGGCCGGATTGATGACGGCGATCTTGGTGACCTGTTTGGTGCCGCCATGGCCGTCGCTGATGGTGTAGCTCAGCGTGATCGGACCGTTGAAGTCCGCCACCGGCACCAGCATGTAGATACCGCCGCCCTCGTCGACGATCTCGGCGCCGTCGCTTGCGGTCAGGTTGGTGACGACAAGCGTGTCGCCGTCTTCATCGGTGAAGCCATCGAGCAGTTGCTCGTCGTCGAAGCCGAAGCTGAAGTCCTCGCCGCCCTGATAGCCGAACGCGGTCGAACCGCCCGTCGGCGCGTCGTTGACGTTGGCAACGACGATGTCGAACGTCGAGGATGCCGTCGCATTGCCGAGATCCTTGACCATGACCTTGACCAAGATGGTGCCGGTATCGCCATTGTCGGGCGTGCCGGAGAAGGTGCGGGTGAAGGCGTCGAAGCTCAGCCAGGATGGCAGGGGATCGCCATTGGCCAGCGTGGCGGTGAAGGTGAAAACCTCGTCGGCATCGACGTCGTCGAAGGTCCGGTCGTCGACCTGGAAGGAGAAGGGCTGATCCTCGGTCGCCGCCTGATTGGGGATGGTGGTGGCCGTCGGTATGTCGTTGGCCGGATTGATGACGGCGATCTTGGTGACCTGTTTGGTGCCGCCGTGGCCGTCGCTGATGGTGTAGCTCAGCGTGATCGGACCGTTGAAGTCCGCCACCGGCACCAGCATGTAGACCCCGCCGCCCTGATCGACGATCTCGGCGCCGTCGCTCGCGGTCAGGTTGGTGACGACAAGCGTGTCGCCGTCTTCATCGGTGAAGCCCTCGAGCAGTTGCTCGTCGTCGAAGCCGAAGCTGAAGTCCTCGCCGCCCTGATAGCCGAACGCCGTCGAACCGCCCGTCGGCGCGTCGTTGACGTTGGAAACTGTAAGTTGGAAGGCATCGAAAATGAACGATGTGCCATCCGACGCAACGACTTTGATAAACAATCCGCCAATGTTATCATTTGAAGGCGTACCCGAAAATGTGCGGGTCGTAGGATCGAAGCTCAACCAGGCTGGCAGAGGGTCGCCGTTCGCGAGCGTGGCGGTATATGTAAGCGCATCACCGACATCAGGATCAACGAAGGCGTTCGCTGGAACTTCGAAGCTGAAGGCAACGTCTTCGTCTATTAGCTGATCAGCAATGGGATGCGCAACGATCGGCCCGTCGTTCGTATTGACGATGGTTAGGCTGAATGTGTCTGAAGTTGAACTTATGCTGTCTGACACGATGACCTTGAGAGAAATCGTACCAACATCGCCATTGACCGGCACGCCGGATAACGTTCGGCTTGCGGCGTCGAAGATCAGCCATGAAGGAAGCGGATTACCGTCTGCGAGGGTCACTGCATATGTGAGACTATCGCCGTCGGCATCGGTGAAGCTGCCAGCCGGAATCTGAAAACTGAAGGCTGCGTCTTCAACCGCAGATTTGTCATCAATGGAATGATCCAGCGTCGGCCGCGTATTCTCGGATGTGTAGACTCTTTGAACGACATTCATCGATTGGCCATCATACACCAACCACTTGGCCAACCAGCCACCATCCGACAAGGCAAGCAAATCAAGTTCGGGGGCGTAACCGTTTACAAGTAAGGTCTCGGCACCATTCTTTTCTCCGTCTGCGAAATACGCTTGAAACGAATAAAAATCTTCGCCGGGCATATAAGTTCGATAAGCAACGACCCAGCCACCATCGGAAAGCTTGGTTACGAGCGGCATGAATTGCCAACCCTGAGTCTCCGTATTGACGCGGTCAAGGCCTCCCATTGTGGACCCATTTGCGTCGTACCGTTGCGAAAATATTTCCGAACCTGTCGCAATGTTCAGTGTGAAAAACGAAATCCATCCACCGTCATCGAGGGAAATTGTTTTCGGATCGACCTGCGTGCCCTCCAGCGATCCGCCGATTTGTGCTTGCGCCCCGATCGCTGAGCCGTTCGTGTCAAATACCTGTTGCCAACAAAGTTGTGTCTGTTGATCAGTCCATTGGATGACCCAGCCCCCGCCATCTAGGGCGACTACATTGGGAAGCCCCTGATAACCCTGTGTGACACTGTTCACCCTTTGCTCGGCAATGACGTCACCTTGATGCGTCAACAGCGTGTAATAGACATTGCCATCTGAGGCCGCTCCAATTGCATAACCCACCCAGGTCAACACGAGCCTGCCGTCGGCTAGTTCCGTCACTTTGGAGGTAGACGCATACGACATTTGAGAGCTTAAATGGATCTCGCTGGTGCGCGCTGTCCCGTCCTCGTTGAACAGCCGTAAACCAATGCCATTTTCACTTCCGCTCCAAGTAACGGCCCATCCTCCGTCCGAAAGCAATGTATAGTCCTGTAGGAACTGGTGATACGGCGTGTAGACATTGACCTGTGTTTCCGGACCCAGCTTGGCGCCTGAGGCATCGAAAAGTTGCTGATAAAGACCTCCGCTGCTGTAACCAGGGGTAACGACATCTTGTTTCTCCGACACCCAACAGACCACAAAGCCACCCCCTCCGAGGGCTAAGATTTCAGGAGTTGATTGCCTGTCCGTGGTATAGGTGTTTACCTGAATTTCCGTCCCGGCTGGCTGGCCTGCGGCATCGAAGACCTGCATCCTGACGCCTTCGTTGTAGTTTCCTTCAGCATACCTATCTGCCCAAACTACGACCCAACCGCCCCCTTCCAGCGAGACAAATTGGCTGTACTCTGAATTAGTAAAGTCCTGATTGACCTGAATGATGGGGCCGGCGCTGTAAGGTGATTGGCTGTCCTCAACCGGGAAAGTGAATAGTTGGTCTATCGAAGCTCCATGGGCATCCGTCGCCCTCAGAGTAAGGGACACGGACGAAGCGACACTCTTGTCAATCGTCACGCCTGCTTTCAATCGCAACTGGTTTGCCACGATTTCAAAGTAGTCATGCGATGCCGACGCGATTGTAAGCACCACCTGATCCAGGGGGTCGGAATCTGTTCCGACAACATTGGCGACCATGAAGCCGCCCTCCCAGCCGTCCATCAAAAACAGACGATCCACCGAAATACCGCCGGGAATTGTGTTTAGAAGATCCGCGTTAGCGAGTTCCCCATCCGAGAACGTGAAATGTTCGACCGAGGTAACGACATCGGAGCCCTGCGAGCCGGCCGACCGTTTGTCGACGATGCTGTATTGTCCTCCGCCAAGATCCGTGATCGTGTAGTCGCGCCAGCGGCCGGAATATTCGACGGTGTCGATCCCGGCGCCACCGTCAAGCGTGTCATTCCCTCCGCTCGCGACGAGCAGGTCATCTCCGCCTCGGCCCGTCAGCGTCTCGGCGCCGGACTGGCCTTCCAGCCGATAATCGAAGCCGTCGAGCAACGCCGACAGCGCGGTCGTGTTCCCGCCGTTCGCAGCACTGATTGCGGTCGCAAGGGCGGCGGCGTCGAAGGTCATGTTGGCGCCGGTGGCTTGCTGTATGCCACCCTGGAACAGAGCGAAGCCGGTCACGACGCCGGTTTGCGGAATGCCTCCGCTGTAGGTGAGACCATGACCATAGAACTGGAGCGTGGTCGCGCCATCGACGACGCTGAATTCTCCGTCGTAACCGGGCTGTACCGCGCCTTCGCTGAGCGCTTCGACGAAGAGTGCCATCGCATCGGGCGATGTTGCGGTGCCGCTGGTGATAATGCGCGCCGGGCCGGTTTGGGTGCCATCGAATGGGTCCAGGATCTTGGCATGGATTCCGTAGCCCGAACCGTCGGCGCCGCTGCCGTCTTCCCAGGTTACGACGATCCGTCCGTCTACAAGCGTCGTGGCGTCGATGTTCCATTGTGCCCCTGGTGTCAACGAGTTCACCACGAACTCGCTGCCGGCCTTCGTCCCGTCTCCTGCAAAACGCTGGCCCAGAAGATCGTAGCTATTGCTGGCGTAGTGGCTGAGGTCTTCAAAAAACACCACGAACCCGCCATCGGACAATGCCGTGACGATGGGGGCATATTGTGCTGCATCGGTAGTGGTGTTGACGAGAAGCTCAGTGCCGACCTTGGCACCGCTGACATCGAATACCTGCGCCCGCACAGACCAGGAGCTGGTGTCGCCGCCAGATTGGCTGCCATCTGTCCAGGTGACGACGAAGCTGCCATTTGAAAGTACGGTGACCGACGGTCTGATCTGCTCTCCCGCCGTCGTCGAGTTGACGACAGCGGTCATAAGCTGGGTCGGTGAATATCCGTCCAGTTCCCAGATCGCTACTTTTATCGAGGATTGACTGCCGTCACCGAGCGAAGAGCTTGTTTCGGTCCAGACCACAGCTTGCCGGTTGCCTTCAAGCATGGCGATGACTGGGTCGATCTGCGTCGCCCAATCGCCGCCATAGGTGTAGCCCACTATGCGAGTGGGTGTGTAGTATGTGCCGTCCGCTAAATGACTCTGAACGATGATCGCTTTACCGTAAAAGCCATCTTGGTCACGAAACGTGACCTCAAAGCCACCGTCCTCGCGAGCCGCGAGCTCAGGGTCGTACTGATTGCCGTAGGCGTTATTATTGACCAAGAATTCCGAGCCGACCTTTTCACCCGCCGACGAGAGAATTTGGCCTCTCACGGCCGCACCGTCAGTATCACCACCGGTCTGACTCCCGTCGGACCAGACGACAGCAATATTGCCGTCTGCCAATTGAACGGCTTTGGGTTCGCCCTGATTTCCTGAGGTCGTCGTATTGACGACAAAGTCGCTGCCAATCGCATTACCGTTGGCATCCATGATCCGAGCACGGACGGCAAGACCTGATGTATCAGTCCCGGACGCGCTCGCATCCGTCCATAGAATGAGAAAGCCACCCGAAGAAAGAGCCGTCACGCTCGGTTTTGTTTGGTCCCCTGCCACAACAGTATTGACAAGAAACTCAGTGCGCCAAGTATCCGGTGTCCCCCCCGACATGCGACTATCCTTACTGCAAGCATGGAAATATGTTCGCCACTAGTCGAACACGCGTTTTAACGATTTAACAGAATATTAAGATAAAGACATCACCCGAAAGGGTGTGCGTCACTCTAAGATCTTATGATCCGCGCAATGTAGTTAATGTTGGCGAATTTGCCGGCACTGGCAACCTGATTCTAATTTGCGCTCTTGTGTTTACCCTCGCCTCAACATCAGCAATTCGTCACCCGCCCCAGCTCTCCTATCCGTGTATCGACTCTTGTTGACTGGCCTATTCGCCGCAATGAATGACGGCGCACTTGAATCGACGTTTAAGACTGGTAGAAGGCCGACTGGTGGGGTGTATAAATTTGGCCGAAGAATTAGCTTGTCTAGAAGGCACGAAAGTCGATACACGGTGCGGATTGTTGGTATGTATGTTGGTATAGCGCGAATACTTTTTTATATTGTTCTTTTTTTCCCTATATAGATATGGCTTGGATATCAGTACTCTTCTGCACCATTCCCCTTTTTAGACCGTCCTATATGATCGGAAAATACCCAAAAAGGCCCGGTTTTCCGGACTTTTTTGGGTCTTCATGTTCGAGCATCAGTATTTTGATCCACCCGGCGACCGGCCCTCCGCCTGCCTGCAGTTTTCCACCCAGTCGCCAAGCTGCGTCATCTGGTCGATGCACGTGAAGGCAAATGCGCCATTTCGAACCGACTTCGAAGTCGTCTAGACGCGGACTGCCTATTCCTGGCGATCCGGTCATCCGGGACATTGCATGGTCTCGATCAAGAACCGCGTTGGTCGCGCGTAAACCCCCGGCTCGCCAGCATCAGGTTGGACGTATAGCTCTCGGAGACTTTGCCGGCGACGAGATCGGCGGTGGACAGCCGCTCGACGACGCGGCCGGTCTGCATCACCGCCAGGCGGTCGCACATATGGGTCACGACGCCGAGGTCGTGGCTGACCAGGATGAAGGTCAGCCCCCGGTCGTTGCGGACCTTTTCGAGCAAGTTGAGGATTTCGGCCTGCACGGACGCGTCCAGCGCCGAGGTCGGCTCATCGAGAAGCAGGATCGAGGGCTCGACGATCAGCGCGCGGGCGATCGCCACGCGCTGTCTCTGGCCGCCAGAGAGCTGATGCGGATAGCGGAAGCGGAAACCCGATCCCAGCCCGACTTCGTCCAGAGCCGTCTGGATCCGCCGCTCCTCGTCGTCGATCCCGTGGATGACCAGCGGCTCCAGAAGCTGGCGATCGACCGTCTGGCGGGGATGCAGCGAGCCATAGGGATCCTGAAACACCATCTGCACCCGCCGGTAAAAGGCGCGGCTGCGGCGACCGAGGGCAAGCGTGTCGCCCTCCACGGAGATTTTACCCGCACTCACCGGAGCAAGGCCGGCAATGGCGCGCAACAGCGTCGATTTGCCCGATCCCGATTCACCGACCAGGCCGAAGGACTCCCCCTCGGCCACGGAGAGGCTGACCCGGTCCAGCGCCATGTAACCATGATAATCGACCGACAGGCCGTCGATGGCGACGACTTCAGTCATAGCGCCCACTCGGCTTTTCGTTCAAGCACCGGCAGCGGGTGCCGGCTGTCGCCGATCGACGGCATGCATTTGAGCAGCCCCTGGGTGTAGGGATGCCGGGCGTTCGACAATTCCGATGCTTTCAGTTCCTCGACGATCTTGCCGGCATACATGACGATGACGCGATCGCAGAACGACGAAACGAGGCGCAGGTCGTGCGAGATGAAGATCAGGCCCATGCCCCGGTCGCTGACCAGCTTGTCGAGGATGCGCAGGATTTCGAGCTGCACCGTCACATCGAGCGCCGATGTCGGCTCGTCCGCGATCAGCAGTTCGGGTTCGGAGATCAGCGCCATGGCGATCATCGCACGCTGGCCCATGCCGCCGGACACTTCATGCGCATAGAGATCGAAGACGCGCTTCGGGTTGTCGATCTGCACGGCTTCGAGCATGGCCAGCGCTTTATCGCGTGCCTCGGATTTGCGCATGCTGCGGCGTGCGCGAAGCGTCTCGACAATCTGGTGGCCGATGCTCATGACCGGATTGAGCGAATATTTCGGATCCTGCAGGATCATCGCGATGCCTTCGCCACGCAGTTCGCGAAGTATCTTCGGCGTTGCCGTCAGGAAGTCCATGCCATCGAAGGTCAGTTCCTTTGCCGAAACCTCCGCATGCGGCGGGTTCAGGCCGATGATGGCACGACCGGTCTGCGATTTGCCCGAGCCGCTTTCGCCGACGATGCCGAGCCGTTCGTGGCCGAGTTCGAACGATACGCCGCGCACCGCCTCCACGCGTCCCGTACGCGTGGGAAAGGCAACATGCAGGTCCTTGACGGTCAGCAGGTTGCTCATTGGCCGCTTTCCCTGGGGTCGAGCGCATCGCGCAGGCCATCGCCGAGAAAGTTGAAGCCGAGGCTGACGATCAGGATGGCAACGCCGGGCATGGTGGCGACCCACCACTGATCGAGAATGAAGCGGCGGCCGGACGCGATCATCGCACCCCATTCCGGCAGCGGCGGCTGCGCGCCCAGCCCGAGAAAACCGAGGCCGGCGGCCGTCAGGATGATGCCCGCCATGTCGAGCGTCACGCGGACGATGACGGACGACAGGCACATCGGCATGACGTGCCTGAACACGATGCGGAACGGCGATGCGCCCATCAGCCGGACGGCGTCGATATATTCGGAGTTGCGCAAGGCAAGCGTCTCCGCGCGCGCGATGCGGGCATAGGGCGGCCATGAGGTCAGCGCGATGGCAATGACGGCATTCTGGATGCCGGGTCCGACGGCCGCGACGAAGGCGAGCGCGAGCACCAGCTTTGGAAACGCTAGGAAGATATCGGTGATCCGCATCAGCACGGCGTCGATCCAGCCGCCGGCATAGCCGGACACCGTGCCGACGATCAGCCCAAGCGGCGCCGCAATGACCGCCACAAGTGCTACGACCAGCAGCGTCAGCCGCGTGCCATGGAGAAGGCGGGACAGAATATCGCGGCCTTGATCATCCGTTCCGAGCAGAAAACTTCCGCTTCCCGGCGGCAACAGTCGGGAGCCCGCGAGATCGCCGGCAAGCGGATCATGCGGGGCCAGCACGTTTGCGAAGACGGCGATCATCACCAGCATTGCGATGATCGCGAGCCCGAGGACGGCCAGCCGGTTGGCGCGGAAACGCCCCCAGGTCATATAGGCCCGCCCAAGGCGGGCTTGCATGCGCGATTGCGGCCGTTCGGACAACAGCCATTCGCGGCGTGAATTGTGGCTCGAACTCAGTTCTGTCATCTGGCGCGGGTCCGCGGGTCGAGCGTACGGTAGAGAAAGTCCGACGCGATGTTGATGCCGATGAACACCGAGCCAATGACGATCGTGCCTCCCAGCACAGCGTTCATATCGGCATTCTGCAGCGAATTGGTGATGTAAAGCCCGAGCCCCGGCCAGGCGAAGACGGTTTCCGTCAGCACGGAGCCCTCGAGCAGGCCGGCATAGGACAAGGCGATAACGGTGATCAGCGGCACGGCGGCATTTCTGAGCGCATGGCCCCAGATGATGCGCGTTTCCGAAAGCCCCCTGGCGCGCGCCGCGACGATGTATTCCTGCCCGAGTTCATTGAGCATGAAATTCCGGGTCATGCGGCTGATATAGGCGAGCGAGAAATATCCGAGCAGGCAGGCTGGCAGGACGATGTGGCGGGAGACATCCCAGAACACATCCCATTGTCCCTGAATCATGGCGTCGAACAGGAAGAAGCCGGTGATCGGCGTGAAGGTATATTCGTAGACGATGTCGATGCGGCCGGGAAAGGCCACCCATTTGAGCTTGGCGTAGAAGAGAACGAGCGAAAGCAGGGCGAGCCAGAATATCGGCACGGAATAGCCGACGAGCCCGATCGCCCGCACGACCTGGTCGATGAACGACCCGCGCTTGACCGCAGCCAGCACGCCGAACGGGACGCCGATGAAAGCGCCTATCAATGTGCCGAGCGTCGCGAGTTCTATGGTGGCCGGGAAGACGCGGCGGATGTCGGTCATGACGGGATTGGTGGTCAGCACCGACACACCGAAATCGCCGGTCACCGCAGCCTTCACGTAGAGGTAGAACTGCTGATAGAGCGGCAGGTTCAGGCCCATCTGTTCGCGTGTCCGCTCGACGACGCTCGCCGGTGCCCTGTCACCCAGCACGGCAAGCACGGGATCGATGGGAATGACACGCCCGATGAAGAATGTCACCGCGAGAAGGCCGAGATAGGTGGTCAGAATAATGACCAGAAGACGCAATACTGCCAGAAAAATACCGCCGGTCCGGGGCTTTACACGCCGGGCCGGTGCTGGTGCATCAATGATTGTCAACCGGCCGCCTCCCGGTCAGTTTTTCGAAACGTTGTGAACGAAATTCGTATCGAAGCTCGGGCCGAGTTTGAAGCCGGTCAGCTTGCGGCTGAGACCCGCGACCTCGGTCTGCTGGAAGATGATCACGAAAGGACTGGTTTCCAGCACCGCTTTCTGCAGTTCCTGGTAGGTCGCGGCCCGTTTGGCCGAATCTTTTTCGAGCAGTGCGGCGGCGGTCTTCTTGGTCAGATCCGGAACATCCCAGGCGTTGCGCCAAGCCAGCGTCTTGGTCTTGCCCTCGTCGGAATTGTCAGGGTTTGCCGTGAAAGTCTCGGCGTTCGAGTTCGGATCGAAATAATCCATGCCCCATTGGCCGATATACATGTCGTGATTGCGGGCGCGATATTTGGTGAGCGTCTGCTTGCCGTCGCCGGGAATGATTTCCATCTTGACGCCGGCCTTTGCCAGGCTCTGCTGGAAGGATTCCGCGATGCCGGTCACCGGCTGGGTGTTGCGCACATCCATGGTGATGGAGAAACCGTCGGCGAGGCCAGCTTTCGTCAGCAGTTCCTTGGCCTTGGCGACATCGAGCTCGTAGGGGTTCTCGTCGAGTTCGCCCAGAACGCCCTTGGGCAGGAACGTCTGGTGAATCTCGCCAATACCCTTGATCAGCGTGGAACCGATCGCGTCGTAATCGACGAGATACTTGAACGCTTCCCTCACCTCGGGCTTGGCAAGATTCGGGTTCTTCTGGTTGAGGCTGATATAATAGACCGTGCCCTTGGGCGCGCTGGTGGTGGCCAGTTCGGCATTCTTCTTGATCGCGTCGAGATCGTTGGGTTCGAGATTGCGGGCCACATCGATGTCGCCGGCTTCGAGCGCCAGCCGCTGGCCGGAGCTTTCCTTCATATGGCGATAGACGACGCGCGCCAGCTTGGCCTTTTCGCCGTAGTAATTGTCGTTGCGTTCGAGGACGACGGCTTCATTGGCGCGCCACTCGCGCATCTTGAACGGACCGGAACCGGCGTAACCGGTCTTCAGCCAGCCATTGCCGAAATCATTATCGTACTTGTATTCGGCGGACGGCGTGACGGCGGCGATATGCTCCAGCACCAATTTCTTATCGACGATGGAGCCGACCGTGGCTGTCAGGCAATTTAGCACGAAGCTGGGCGAGTAGGCCTTGTCGACGGTGAACACGAATGTGGTCGCATCGACCGCCTTCGCCTTTTCCGTGACATTGTCGCCGTTGAGGCCGAACTGGTTGATGATGAAAGCCGGGCTCTTGTCGAGCTTGACAACCCGCTCGAACGACCAGGCGACATCCTCCGCAGTGATGGGGTTGCCGGACGCGAACTTCAGGCCGGGCTTGAGCTTGAACGTGTAGGTCAGGCCATCATCGGATACCGTCCAGCTCTCGGCCAGGTCACCGACGACCTTGGATGTGTCGCTCATGTCGAGGCGGACCAACATGCTGTAGGAATTGCCGGTCATTTCGGCTGTCGAGAACTCGAACGCCTCGCCCGGATCCATGCTGATAATGTCGTCGATCGCAAAGGCTTCGACCAGTGTATCGGCAGGGGTCTCGGCAAATGCGGGGGCGCTTGCCGAAAGAAGAACGGCGACGGCGGCGGTCGCGGCGAGGGCTTTGAACTGCAGGCTCAAATTGTGCATCTTCATCGATTTTCCCCTATCGGCCGTTTGCGGCCCGTTCTTCGTGGCTCAGAGTGACCGGACACTGTTTACTGGACGAACGGCAATCCCGTCAAACAAGTCTCCCGCCGGAAACATGCACAGACTATCCACCACTCGGCCTTGGGACAATCCTATTTCTTTTGATGGGTCAACAGCACCCCAACTTCCAGTTTTTCTACTATGCAATCGACCAGCCGCCGTCGACGAGCAGGTTGGTACCGGTGATCAAGCTGGCCGCAGGTGAAGCGAGGAACACTACCGCGCCGGTGACATCGCTGGTCTCGCCGATGCGCCCGAGTGGGATATGATCGACTGTCGCCTTGTAGTTCGCCGCCTCGGCGAGATAGGGTTGCGTGCCGTCCGTGTGGATGAAGGTCGGCGAAACGGTGTTGACCGTGATGCCGTGCTCGGCCCATTCGGCGGCAAGGCAGCGGGTCAGGTGATTGATCGCGGCTTTGCTCATGCAGTAGATCGCCTCTCCACGCAGCGCATTGGTGCCGGCTTGCGAACTGATCGAGATGATGCGGCCCTGCTTGCGTTCGATCATGTGGCGCGCCACCGCCTGCGTCATCAGGAACGTGCCCTTGATGTTGATATTGAGAATCTCGTCGACGGCGCTTTCTTCGACGCGTTCGGCGAGATCGCCGGGGGCGACGCCGACATTGTTGACCAGCACGTCGATCCGGCCGAACGTATCGACCGAGGCCTTGATCACGCCGGCGATATGATCTTTGTTCGGTATGTCGAGTACGACCGCAATTGCCTTGCGTCCCATCGCCTCGATCTCCGCCACCAGATCACCAGCCTTGCCGGGATTGCGGACGCCCAGCACGATATCGGAGCCCGCTGCAGCGCAGGCCAGCGCACAGGCGCGGCCGATGCCGCGACTGGCGCCGGTCACGACGGTGATTTTCCCGGCAAGGCTGAAATTGGGCGCGTGTTCCTGGCTGCTCATTCTATCCTCCCATGAAACTTTGCCTCGGAACGTTAGCACGAAGCGCGCCACCGGAAAGGCGTCACCCGTGACAGGCGGCGGAAAAATCCACTATGAGCACAACACCGATTGCATGGGGGACTTGCAGATGTTCTTGTTCGACGGCCCGGAAGATGCTGATATCACGATCCTGCTTGCCCACGGCGCGGGCGCGCCGATGGACTCAGTAGCGATGACGGCGGCAAGTGCCGCGCTATCCGGTGTCGGGTTCCGCGTCGCCCGCTTCGAATTCGACTACATGGCCGCGCGCAGGACATCGGAATCCCGCAGGCCTCCGCCGAAAGCCGAATTGCTGATGGGTGAGTATCGTGCCGCCGTCGAGACACTCGGTTCAAAAGGCAAGCTCGTGATAGGCGGCAAATCCATGGGTGGACGCGTGGCGAGCATGATCGTGGATGAACTCCATGCCGCAAAGAAAGTCGCGGGCCTGCTGTGCCTTGGCTATCCCTTCCATCCGCCGGGCAAACCCGAAAGCCTGCGCACGAAACATCTCGAAACACTCACGACGCCGGCGCTGATTTGCCAGGGAACGCGCGACATTTTCGGCAGCCGGGAGGAAGTTTCCGGCTACACGCTTTCAAGGAAGATCGAGATTGTCTGGCTCGAAGATGGCGACCACGATCTTAAGCCGCGCAAAGCCATATCGGGCTTCTCGCATGCCGATCATATGAAATCGATGGCCGAGGCTGTTGCCGGCTGGAGCGGGCGCCTCGATTGATATCTGAGCGGCAAGCCCTGGCTCGCAGCGTAGAATTTACCTTCGAAGTAATTGCCAGCATGCGAATGGCCGCTTACGAAATGGCCATGGTCACATTCGCTCAACAACTCAAACATTGGCGCCGGATGCGACGTCTCAGCCAGATGCAACTCGCAAGCCAGGTCGATGTGTCGATACGCCACGCGAGTTTTCTGGAATCGGGACGCGCTCTGCCGAGCCGCGACATGGTGCGCCGCTTCGCCGATGCGCTGGATCTGCCGCTGGTAGAAAGCAATGCGCTGTTCGTGTCCGCCGGCTACGTCCCGCCGTTCAGCGATCTGCGACGCTCGATCGCCGACATGCCGCAAGTCGGCAAGGCGCTGGATTTCATCCTGGGAAAGCAGGAACCCTATCCTGCAATCGTCATCGACGGCGGCTGGAACATCACCGCGCGCAACGAGGCGACGCAAAAATTCTTCGCGCCATTTCACGCGGGATATGATGCCCCCGCTCACGTCGCCGCCAACGCGATGCTGACCGTCTTTCACCCCGGCGCCCTTCGACGCTACATAGTCAACTGGGGCGGTTTCGCGGCCGCTTTCCTGCAACTGCTGCACCGTGATGTCGGCAGGGGCAGTACGTCGGCAGCGCAACTGCTGGCGGAGGTGTTGAGATTTCCCGATGTCGCCAGCCTGTCACCGGGACGGATCGATCCGGATGGGCAATTTCCGCTGATGACGATGAAACTGCGCAAGGACGATTACGCGGTCTCCTTTTTCTCCACCTTCACGCATTTCGCGCTGCCAACCGATGTCGATACCGAGCAACTGAAGATCGAATGCTTCTTTCCCGCCGACCCGGTGACGGAAGCCCTGGCCGCGCACCTTTCGAAAGCAACGCTATGACGGAACTTGCCCAATTGCAGGCGCTCAACCGCTTGTTCATCCACAATTACGTGACCAACGACGTCGCGTCGCACGATGCAATCCTCCACTTCGATTTCGCCTATATGTCCTCGGATGGGCGGCGCATTAATCGAAGAACCTATCTCCGCAACTGGGCCACGGGCTTCGACCCCGCCGTCATCGTCTATTGGGATATGCGTGACGAGGAGATTACCGTCGCCGGAGATACGGCCCTGGTGCGGGCGACAAACAAATATATCGAATTCACGGATGGCCAGGAAACGGTTGGCATGGCCACCTACACCGATGTCTATGTGCGCAGCGATGGGACGTGGCGCTGCATTCATGCGCAGATTTCTAATGTCGCGCCTGATCATTGGCCCAACGACGGTTCCATCGTCTGCCGGTACTCAATGGGCGTCCAGTTCTAACCGCTACTCTTTTTCCCGGCCCCTTACAGCCAAGAGGGCGGCGGCGATCGTCGAAGCTCGACGATCGCCGTTTTTTTTATCAGGCCAGACGGGCGTTGAGCGTGACTTCGATGGCGCCAAGCGCCTGGGAGACCGGGCAACCAGCCTTGGCCTTATCCGCCAGTTCCTTGAACTTGGCTTCATCGATGCCCGGCACGGTGCCGACGAGTTCGATGACGCTGCTCTTGATCGGCGGGCCTTCCGAACCCGGCTCGATCGTCACCGTCGCCTTGGCGTCAAGCTTGGTGGCCGGCGTGCCGTTCTCGGCGAGGAAGTGCGAGAGTTGCATGGCGAAGCAGCCAGCGTGGGCCGCGGCGAGCAGTTCTTCCGGATTGGTACCTGATTTGCCCGACTCATCCTCAAAGCGGGCTTTGAAGGAATAGGGCAGGCTCGAAAGCGCGCCGCTCTGCGAGGTGAGAGTGCCGCTGCCCTCTTTCAGGTTGCCCTGCCAGATCGCGTTCGCAGTTCTTTTCATGGTCATCCTCCATATGCTTCGTGATTGATGGTTACGTTGGATTGACTACCCGCCTCCGATAACACCGATATGGCGGCGGCGGTTCAGAATTTCGGCAATTCGAGCTTGAGGAATTGTTCGAGCGCCTCGATGATCATACGGTGGTCATCGAGTTGCGGCAGGCCGGATACGGTGATCGCCCCGATCACGCCCGCCTTCTTGATACGAATCGGAAAACTGCCGCCATGGCCGGCATAATCGAGCGGATCGAGCCCCCATTCCAGGCCGATCGTGCGCCCTTTTTCGGCCATCGACTGGCCATAGAGCAACGAGGACTGGTGGAAACGCAGGACGACATTGCTTTTGCGGCGCACCCACTGGTCGTTGTCAGGCGTCGCACCGGGCATGGCTGCGTGAAACAGCGCCCGCTCGGATGTCCTGATGTTGATTGCGACAGGCGAGCGCTTGCTCCGCGCGATCGTATAGATCGCCGAGCCAAGGTCGAAGGCCGTCTCTTCGTCGAAGGCGGCAAACAGCGCGACCGCTTCCTGTTTCCTGACGACCGCGATAATCTCGGCGCGATCCTTTTCCAGCTCCAGCATTTCCTTACTCCCCCACCGGCCAGTCGATCCAGTCCTGGATCAGGCGGTAAGCCACCGCGCCACTGACCGGTATGTTGATCTCTTCATTGTGCGTACCCGCGATCATCGCCTTCACTTCGTCACGGGTGAACCAGCGGCAATCCTCGAGCTCAGCTTCGTCGCGCGTGATATCAAGGCTCTCCGCCTGCCCGTAGCAACCAATCATCAGCGAATGCGGCATCGGCCAGGGTTGGGACGCGTGGTAGCGCACCGCGCCGACCTCGATCCCGGACTCCTCGAAGGTTTCGCGCCGCACCGCCTGCTCGATCGTCTCGCCGGGCTCCAGGAATCCCGCCAGGCACGAATACATGCCGGGATTGAAATGGTAGGAACGGCCGAGCAGCGCGCGGTCTCCGGTCTCATCCACCGTCAGCATGATGACGACAGGGTCGGTGCGGGGAAAATACTGCGCGTCGCAGGAGGTGCACCTGCGCCGGTAGCCACCCGATTCGCTCCGCGTCTCGGAACCGCAGCGGCCACAATAGCGGGTTGCCCGGTTCCAGCTGAGCAGGCTCGACGCCTGAGCAAATTCGCCGAGCAGGTCCTCGCTTATCAGTTCCTCGCGCATGAGCGTCCGGCCATCGACGAATTTCAGATGCTCCAGCGCCAGATCGGGGTCGATTCCGACGGGAACGGCTATCCGCGGTTCGCCGGTCTTTTCGAAGCCGAGCAGGATCGCATTTTCCCAATCGGGCTCCATGTCCATCAATTCGTGGGGTGCGAAGAGCGGATCGAGGATCTGTTCCTCGTGCTTGAGCGCTAGCCGGCCGCGGGCGAAGGCGAAGAGATGGACGTTTTCGCTCTTCAGCGCCACCTCGACGCAATCGTCGGGCCGGTGTTCGGATTGCCGGTCGATCCTGTTGCCGGCGAAGGCCACGAGGCTCGACGGTTCCGGATGGGGCGAGAGAACATCGAACATCGAGGATTTCGGCATCAAAGGCTTTCCAGTATCTTCTTCATCAGCGCCTGCTTTTCAGCCGCGCCATAGGCTTCACGCGTACCGTATCCCCAGACGGGACCCGGCCAGTTCGGATCGTTTTCCTGGCGCGCGATGACATGGACATGCAATTGCCGCACGATATTGCCCAGCGCGCCGACATTGACTTTGGTGGCATTGGTCGATTTCTTCAAGGCCTGACCGACGAGATTGGTCTCGAAAGTCAGCATCGCCTGGTCGAGCGGGGTGAGATCGAAAACCTCCTCGATGCCGGGGCGCTGCGGCACCAGCACCAACCAGGGCCAGCGCTTGTCATCCATCAAACGCAATTGGCAGAGCCCAAGATTTTCGACCAGCGTCGAATCCGCACGCAATCTTTCATTGAGCTCGAACGCCGCCAAGTCCTCGCCTCCCGTCTTATGTTTTGAGCTACGCTAACAGATATTTTTAGCTTTGGCTTGCAATCGGAAAAGATATTGACGATATGGGACGCGGGAGGCTGGTGGTGGACGCGCCACTCGCCAATCGGGTCAGGTCCGGAAGGAAGCAGCCACAACGAGCTTCGGTACGGGTCATCGTGCTGGCCTCCCACCCTCTCACATTGCGCCGGATATTTTTGACGACGGAATTTCCATTTCCGGCCAATATGGATAGGCTTGCCATTAATGGTAAGCCTGCGAGGGCCGAATCGAGGAACGGCAGCACCGATGGCAGAAGGCGACAACATTTCCGGAACAGATGGCCAGAAGACCGGCTACCGGGTGCTTGCGCGCAAGTATCGGCCGAAGGACTTCTCCGACCTGATGGTCGGCCAGGAGGCGATGGTCAAGACACTGACCAATGCCTTCGAGAGCGGCCGCATCGCCCAGGCCTATATGCTGACCGGGGTACGCGGCGTCGGCAAGACCACGACCGCCCGTATCCTCGCCCGCGCACTCAATTACAAGACCGACACGATCGACAAGCCTACCATCGACCTGAAGGAACTCGGCATTCACTGCCAGGCAATCATGGACGGCCGGCATGTCGATGTGATCGAGATGGACGCGGCGTCGCATACCGGTATCGATGATATAAGAGAGATCATCGAACAGGTTCGCTACAAGCCGGCCTCGGCGCGCTACAAGGTCTATATCATCGACGAAGTGCACATGCTGTCCACAGCCGCCTTCAACGGGTTGCTGAAGACGCTCGAAGAGCCGCCCGAGCATGTGAAATTCATCTTCGCGACGACCGAGATCCGCAAGGTACCCGTCACCGTGCTCTCGCGCTGCCAGCGCTTCGACTTGCGCCGCATTCCGGCAGCCGACCTCGCCGGCCTGTTCTCAACGATCGCCGGCAAGGAAGGCATCGAGGCGGAGACCGAGGCACTGGCACTGATCGCCCGCGCCGCCGAAGGTTCGGCCCGCGACGGCCTGTCGCTGCTCGACCAGGCGATTGCCCACGGCTCCGGCCATGTCGAGACATCCGCCGTGCGCGCCATGCTTGGCCTTGCCGACCGCGCCCGCATCGTCGATCTGTTCCGCGAGATCGCCAAAGGTGATGTTGCAGCGGCGCTCAGGGAATTCTCATCGCAATACGAGGCTGGCGCCAACCCCGTCGTCGTGCTCACCGACCTTGCCGATTTCACCCATCTCGTCACCCGGCTGAAATTCATTCCGGAATCGTCTGGCGATGCGTCGCTGAGCGAAGTCGAGCGCAAGGAGGGTGCCGAATTTGCGGCTTCGATCGCGGTCTCGACGCTGTCCCGGATCTGGCAGATGTTGCTCAAGGGCATTCCGGAAACCGAGAATTCCTCGCGGCCGCTGGGCGCCGCCGAGATGGTGATCATCCGCCTCGCCCATGCCGGCAACCTGCCCGCACCCGAAGATGCGGCGCGACGTATCGCTGGCCTGTTGTCGGGCGAAGTATCCGCGTCGCCTCAGCCCTCGCGCTCCAACGGCTCGAACCCATCTACCGACAGAAGTCCACTCACCGAGGCGCGCGGCATGGAACAGCCGGCCAGCCGCCCCTCCGGTGGCCCGACCGCCATGCTCAGCACCGTGCCGAGCAATCGTCCTGAAGCGCGCATGGAAATGCAACCAGCGCCGAAGACCGAGGAAAAGCCTGAACATAAAATTCTCCTCAAGACATTTGCGGACATCGCCAATTTCGCCGGCGAAAAACGCGACATGGTTTTGAAGGCCCAGCTTCGCCAGTTCGTCCGGCCCGTTCGCATGGAGCCCGGCAAGCTTGAATTCGCTCTCTCTCCCGATGCGCCGAAATCGATCGCCAATGATCTGTTCAACCGGCTGAAGGACTGGACCGGCGTCACGTGGCAGGTCAGCGTCGTCAGCGGCCCGGGCGGCCTCACGCTCATCGAACAAGACGCCAAGCAGCGCGACGACCGGCTGACCGATGCTCGCGCCGATCCGGATGTGGCGGCCATTCTCGCCCGGTTCCCCGGCGCACGCATCACCGACGTCCGCGTCAACCAGGCAGATCTCGACGAGGAAGCGGACGTGGCCCCCGAGCCCGAGCTTCCGGAAGACAACGAATAGGAGAAAACTCTATGAAAGACCTCATGGGCATGATGGGCAAGGTCAAGGAAATGCAGGCCAAGATGGAGAAGGTGCAGGCGGAAATCGCCAGCCTCTCGATCGAGGGCCGCGCCGGCGGCGGCATGGTCACCGTCACGCTCGACGGCAAGGGCTACATGACCGGCCTCAAGATCGATCCGTCGATGTTCAAGGAGGATGATGTCGAAATCCTCGAAGACCTGATCGTCGCCGCCCACAAGGACGCGAAGGACAAGGGCGAAGCCCAGGCCCAGGAAAAGATGGCCTCGATCACCGCCGGATTGCCTCTTCCGCCGGGGATGAAATTTCCGTTTTGATTGTATTTTGATTATGTGGCGTGACGGCCGGCGTCAGGCCTGACTTCGGGAGGACATGATGACACTCGCATCTCTTGCCATTTTCGCGGGCGCGCTGCTGATCGCAGCCGGCTCTCCCGGACCAAGCATCGCGGCCCTGATCGCCCGCGTGCTGACGCGCGGCGCGCGCGATGTGTTTCCCTTCCTGGCCGCCATGTGGGTCGGCGAGGCGATCTGGCTGTCGCTGGCCGTTCTCGGTCTTGCAGCCATCGCCGAGACTTTCCATTACGTCTTCGTTGCGATCAAATGGATCGGCGTCGCCTATCTGCTCTATCTCGCATGGAAGATGTGGTTCGCGCCCACCGATACATCCGGCGACACGCTGCCAGAGGCTGGATCCGCGCGAAAACTGTTCTTCGCCGGAATGACGGTTACGCTCGGCAATCCCAAGATCATGATGTTCTACGTCGCGCTGCTGCCGACCATTATCGACCTCAATGCCGTGACGGTGGCCGGCTGGGCCGAGCTCGTCGCGGTCATGTTCGCGGTGCTGGTCTTCGTCGATCTCGTCTGGGTACTGTTTGCCGCCAAGGCACGGCTTCTCTTGAAAAGCAGCCGCGCGGTGAAGATCGCCAACCGTACCAGCGCCGGCCTGATGGCGGGCGCGGCGGTGGCGATCGCGGCGAAATAATTCACAACGGCCCCCTAGATGGGCTAGAAGCAGAGCATGGCAAAGCGAGTCACCGGTCCCGAAATCGAAAAACTCATCCAGCTCCTGGCAAAGGTGCCCGGCCTGGGTCCACGGTCCGCAAGGCGCGCGGCGCTGCATCTCGTCAAGAAGAAAGACCAACTGCTCGGGCCCCTCGCGAGTGCGATGAGCGAGGCGCACCAGAAGGTTCGGATCTGCTCGAACTGCGGCAATGTCGATACGATGGACCCCTGCACGGTCTGCACCGACGACCGGCGCGACCGTTCGACAATCATCGTCTGCGAGGATGTTTCCGACCTCTGGGCGCTGGAACGATCCGGTGCGATGAATACCGCCTACCATGTGTTGGGCGGCACGCTGTCGCCGCTCGATGGCATCGGGCCCGACGATCTCAACATTCGCGGCCTGATCGACCGGGTGATGCAGGGTGGCGTGCGCGAGATCATCATCGCCGTCAACGCCACCGTCGAGGGCCAGACCACCGCGCATTACATCACCAGCCAGCTGACTGGGCTCGACGTGAAGATCACGCGGCTGGCGCATGGCGTGCCGGTCGGCGGCGAACTCGATTATCTCGACGAAGGCACGCTCACGGCGGCACTTCGATCCCGAACCGCGATTTGACAAGGAGAGCGACCTTGCTCCGTTTCCTGGCCGCCATTGTCTTCAGCCTTCTCAGCTTTCCCGCCCTCGCCGCTTCACAAGCCGCAGTCGAGAAGCAATTCCACGCCTGGATCGAAAGTGACATCTGGCCGGCGGCAAAGTCCAACGGCATTTCGCGGAAATCGTTCGATCGTGCCTTCGCCGGCGTTGCGATCAATTGGAAGCTACCCGACCTCACGCCACCCGGCGAAAAGCCCAGGAAAAAGAAGAAGCAGAGCCAGGCCGAGTTTTCCTCGCCCGGCCCCTACTTCGACGAGAAGCGGCTGACGACGCTCGCCAGTAATGGCCGCTCCTATGCCTCGACGCATGCGCGGCTGCTCAGGCAGATCGAGAAGAAATACGGCGTGCCGGGCGAGATCGTGATCGCCATCTGGGGTCGTGAGACCGGTTACGGCCGCGCCAAGATCACATCGAGCGAAATCGACGTACTCGCCACGATGGCTTTCATGGGCGACCGCAAGGAACTCTTTCACAAGGAACTGATGGCTGCTCTTGCGATGGTCGAACAGGGCATCGATCCGGCCAGGATGAAGGGCTCTTGGGCCGGCGCCATGGGCCAGCCGCAATTCATGCCGTCGAGCTACCTCAAATATGCCGTCGATTTCGATGGCGACGGGACCAAGGATATCTGGAATTCGGTGCCGGATGCATTGGGCTCGATCGCCAATTATCTGGTGGCCAAGGGCTGGCAGGCCAATCGCAGTTGGGGTTACGAGGTGACGATCCCGCCCGGCGTCTCCTGCGCGCAGGAGGGTCCCGATCTCGCTCAGTCGATCCGCAACTGGTCGGGGCTCGGCATTTCAAGGATTTCGGGCAAGGATTTCCCGTCTGGCGAGCTCAAGGCCAGCGGCATGATGCTGGTGCCGGCGGGCCGGCATGGACCGGAATTCATCGTCACGCCGAATTTCTACGTGATCAAGGAATATAACAATTCCGATCTCTACGCGCTGTTCATCGGCAATCTCGCCGATCGCATCGCGTCCAATGCTGGTGCCTTCAAGGGCAAATGGGGCAAGGTCGGCCACATGCTGCGTTCGGATGTCGAGCATATGCAGAAATCGTTGGTCAAGCTAGGCAACGATGTCGGCAAGGTCGATGGCCTGCCGGGCTACAAGACCCGCCGCTCGATCGGCCGCTGGCAGGAAGCCAACGGCATGAGCCCGACCTGCTATCCGGAAGAGGATATGCTGGGCAAGCTGTGACGGCCGGGAAGGTCCGCCCGAAGCCGGCATTCAGCTTAGCGCGTTGACGAGATTGCCGACAATCGCCGTCCAGCCTTCCCGGTGGCCGTCACGGGCCTCCTGGCTGCGGAACTTCACATGCCGGAGCGTGAGTTCGGTCGTGCCGGCATCGATTTCCGCGAGGTCGATCGTCACCACGCTGTCGTCGAGCGAATAGGGCGACTCCCAGGTGAAGGAGAGATGCGAATGCGGATCGATCGCCAGATACGTACCGGCATGCGGTATCTCCTTATCCTCGTTCATCATGACGATCGAGAAGCGGCCACCCTTGACGGGATCGTTGCTCACCTTGCTGGGCTGCGTGCCGCCCATGGGCGTATTCATGAATTGCGCCAGGATTTTCGGAGAGAGCCAGGCATTGAACACCTTTTCGCGTGAGGCGGGAATGGTGCGGCTGATGGTCAGTTCGAGTTCACTCATCGTCTTCGTCCTTGGTTACGAGTATGTTTTCGAGCGCCACGAGGCGCAGTTCCCAGATGGACTTCAGTTGCGCGAACCAACCTTCGGTCACCCTCAGCGGCTCAAGTTCCGCCGCGATGAAGTGTTCGCGGCCCAAAGTCCGGCGGGTGACCAGTCCCGCCTCCTCCAGCACCTTGATGTGCTTTGAAACGGAGTTGAGGGACATGTCGAAATGGGCGGCGAGCGCAGTCACTCTCAGCGGCCCCTCTTGTACGAGGAGCGTGAGTATCTGCCGTCTGGTCGTATCTCCTACGGCCTTCAGGATCCGCGACAGTCTTTCGTCTTCCATTTATTCACCCTGATGGTTGAATATTATATCCTCACCCAATAGTCAACCATATGGATGAATATTTTTGAAGAGGTGATTTTTCGTCATCTCCGGTTATCTCGTCACGACGCCCGAAGGTCTTGAAAAACACCAAATCGCAGGCGACAGGCATTCCGGGCTTATCGGGACATTTACGGATGCTGAAAAAGCTGATCTCGCTTGGCATGATCGCATCGCTGGCCATTTCGGGCTATGCGATTCTGCCGCGCGTGCTGGAGGCAGTCGCCATCTTTGGCATCCGGCATGATCCAACCCGCGTGCTGCTCTATCGTCTTTCGGACCTCGACAAGCCGGCCTTCGAGAAGGAGATCGGCGTCGCGCTTGAGAAGGACGATCCGGAGCTGGCGCGCAGCCTCGCCGAACTGGCTGCGGATCGGGGCATGGTCATCGACGAGACGACGCTTCGCGAAATCTCGGCCGCCGAGGAATTCTCGATCACCCGCGCCACAGGCCAGCTCTTCCACGGCGCCGTGACCGGCGAGGCCGACAGTCCAACCGCATTCGCAGGCGCCCTTGCATCGGACCTTACCGTGGTCGGCGATGTCAGGGACCTCACCCAACAAGCCATCGCCTATCCCCAGCACGACAATCTCACCGTGGCGCTGGCCGCGACCGGCATCGTGCTGACCGGCGCGCTCGCCTTCAGCGGCGGTACATCCGCCGCCGGCAAGGTCGGTATTTCCGCCATCAAGGCGGCGCGGAAGATGAAGCGGCTGTCGAAAGGTCTTGAGCGCGCGCTCGTGCGCCTCACGGCGGATGCGGTCGATACGCGCGTGCTGAAATCCGTGACGCGTGACATCGGAAGCTGGAACTTCACCTCCGCCTTCAATGGCGCGAAGCGCCTCGTCAAGCCGCGCGTCATCGACCAACTGACCCAGACGGGCGACGCGGTGCGCCACGTCTTCACCAAACAGGGCTATCGCGGCACGCTGCAGGTGCTCGAATCGGCCGATGATACGACGGACATTAGGAAACTTCGCCGCATATCCGATGATCTGGGTCCGAAGTTCCGCGGCGCGCTCTACCTCAAGCGCGGCGGCAAGCTGACGCTCCACATGGCAGAAATCGTCTTCGCATTCCTATGGTGGATCATCAGCGCTGCGGGCTGGCTGCTCTGGGCGGCTTATTACGGTATTCGCCTGATCTGGAAGACCGGCAGACTGGCTTATCGCCTGGCTGCTTTCGCGGTCCACAGGGCAGCAACGCCTTTGGCCTTGCATTCCACCGCCAACGGGTCTATATCACCGCAAAATTCTTGATCATTTGATGAAGAGTGGGGCCGCGAGGACCCGCTCTTTTTTGTTACCTCCAGCATGGCTGGATGAAACGAGAGACGATGAACGATACGGTCATAGAACCGAGACTGATTACCGAAACCGGCATCGATGCGCGCGTCGCATCGATCATCGAGCCGACGATTGTCGAGATGGGCTACCAGCTCGTGCGGGTGAAGCTTTCCAGCCAAAACGGCATGACCCTGCAGATCATGGCCGAGCGGCCAGATGGCACCATGACCGTGCAGGACTGCGAAAGACTGTCCATGGCGGTCTCGCCGGTGCTCGATGTTGATGACCCGATCGACAAGGCGTATCATCTGGAAGTGTCGTCGCCCGGTATCGACCGGCCGATGGTGCGGAAGTCCGACTTTGCCAAGTGGGTTGGCCATGTCGTGAAGTTCGAGACCTCCGTCATGGTGGAAGGCCGCAAGCGTTTCCGCGGCACAATTTCGAGTGTTTCCGAAGATGCCTTCGTGCTGGAGCGCGAGACGCCGGCCAAGGATGAAGATCCGCTGGTCACCATTCCCTTCACGACGCTTTCGGAAGCACGTCTGATTCTGACCGACGACCTGATCCGCGATGCGTTGAAGGCTGACAAGGCGGCGCGCCAAGCCGCAAACGAGAATTTCGAGAGCGAGGACGACGCCTGAGCGCTGACAAGCGCGACTGGCCGGATTCGAAAACCCAGACCATCAGCATTGGAGACTTAAGATGGTAGTGAGTGCAAACAGGCTTGAACTCCTGCAGATCGCCGACGCGGTTGCCCGCGAAAAGTCGATCGACCGGGAAATCGTCCTTGCCGCCATGGCCGACGCCATCCAGAAGGCCGCGCGTTCGCGCTACGGCACCGAGTCCAACATCAAGGCCGACATCAACCCGAAGACCGGCGAGATGAAGCTGCAGCGCCTGCTTGAAGTGGTCGAGCACGCGGAAGACTATTCCCGCGAGATCCCGCTCTTGCTCGCTCGCGACCGCAACCCCGACGCCCAGATCGGCGACTTCATTGCCGATCCGCTGCCGCCGATGGATTTCGGCCGCATCGCCGCCCAGTCGGCCAAGCAGGTCATCGTGCAGAAAGTGCGCGAGGCCGAACGTGACCGCCAGTTCGACGAATACAAGGATCGCATCGGCGAGATTATCAACGGCACTGTCAAGCGCGTCGAATACGGCAATGTCATCGTCGATCTCGGCCGTGGCGAAGGCATTATCCGTCGTGACGAGATGATCCCGCGCGAAGCCATGCGTCCCGGCGACCGCGTCCGCGCCTTCGTCTACGATGTCCGCCGCGAGCAGCGCGGTCCGCAGATCTTCCTGTCACGCACCCATCCGCAGTTCATGGTCAAGCTCTTCACCATGGAAGTGCCGGAAATCTATGACGGCATCATCGAAATCCGTTCGGTTGCCCGCGATCCTGGTTCACGCGCCAAGATCGCCGTCATCTCCAACGATTCGTCGATCGATCCGGTCGGCGCCTGCGTCGGCATGCGTGGGTCGCGCGTACAGGCCGTCGTCGGCGAACTCCAGGGCGAAAAGATCGACATCATTCCCTGGTCCAGCGATCCGGCGAATTTCATCGTCAACGCGCTACAGCCGGCCGAAGTCGCCAAGGTCGTTCTCGACGAGGATGCCGAGCGCATCGAAGTCGTGGTGCCGGATGAGCAGCTATCGCTCGCCATCGGCCGCCGTGGCCAGAATGTGCGCCTTGCCTCGCAGCTGACCGGCTGGGACATCGACATCCTCACCGAAGCCGAAGAATCCGGCCGGCGCCAGAAGGAATTCAATGAGCGCACGGCGCTGTTCATGGAAGCCCTGGACGTCGACGAAATGGTCGGCCAGGTGCTGGCCTCCGAAGGCTTCGCCCAGGTCGAGGAACTCGCCTATGTCGATGCGAGCGAAATCGCCTCGATCGACGGCTTCGACGATGAGACCGCCGAGGAGATCCAGAACCGCGCCAAGGAATATCTCGACAGGATCCAGGCCGAGATGGATGCCAAGCGCAAGGAGCTTGGCGTCGAGGACGAACTCTATCAGATCGAGGGCCTGACCGCCCAGATGCTGGTGGCGCTCGGCGAGGACGGGATCAAGACGATCGAGGATTTCGCCGGTTGCGCCGCCGACGACCTTGTCGGCTGGACCGAGAAGAAGAATGGCGAGACCAAGCGCTTCGAGGGTCTGTTCCAGAAGTTCGACGTTTCGCGGACCGATGCAGAGGCGATGATCGTACAGGCGCGTCTTTCCGCCGGCTGGATCACCGAGGAAGACCTCGCCCGTGAAGCTGATGCGCTTGCCGCCGAGGGCGGCGAGAGCGATGAGGCCGTGGCCTGATCCGGCGACGGATTGGCTGAGGCGCACGGCGGGACATTCATGACGGTGAAAGAAGAAGACGAACCCATGAATGACCGCATGTGCATCGTGACACGCGAAAGCGGGCCGGCGGAGATGCTGATCCGCTTCGTGGCGGGGCCGGACGGCACTGTGGTTCCCGATCTGAAGCGCGCTCTTCCCGGTCGCGGTTGCTCTGTGACGGCAAGCCGGGCTATCGTCGACAGGGCCGTGCAGAAACAACTCTTCGCCCGCGCCTTGAAATCGGGCGTCAAGGCACTACCTGAACTAGGCGAGCAGGTCGACCGCCTGCTGGTTTCCCAACTGTCCGGCATGATGAATATGGCGCGCAAGGCGGGCCAGTTCGTTTCAGGCAATTCGAAGGTGGACAATGCGGTGCGCTCCGGCGCGGCGCTCGCCGTCTTCCACGCAACAGACGCCGCTCCCGACGGCGTCCGCAAGATTTCCCAGGCTCGCAAGGCCTGGATGCTCACCATGGATGAGCAAGAAGAAATACCCGCGTTCCAGCTGATGTCCTTCGACGAAATGCAGGAACTGATGGGCGATAATGCATTTATCCACGCCGTGGCGCTTGCAGGGCAGGCCGGTCAGGGTGTAGTGAAGCGCGCGAAACTGCTCGAAACCTATCGTGGCGGCAGCGCCTGATCTATGTGAAGGCAGCGACGCCCGCGAGAATTTTGAACGAATGGAGCTCCACCACCGGTCAACAGGTGGCGCGGAAGCTTTGGAAAAACGGAAGCGGAATGACGGATAACAACGACGACAAGACTCTCCATGTAACAGGCAAGAAGACCCTGACGCTGAAGCCGTCGGGCCTGGCACAAGGAACCGTGCGCCAGGATATGGGCCGGGGCCGGGCGAAAACTGTCGTCGTGGAGACCCGCAAGCGCAGGCCCGGTGGTCATGATGACAAGCCGCAGGTCGTCGTTCCGATCCAGGCACGGCCGGCGGCGACCGTCGCGCAGCAGCCGCAGCGGCAGCATGTCGAGCAACGCCGTCCCGAACCGCAGCGTCCGGGCGGCAACGTGCTGAACCAGCTCTCCGCCGGTGAAATCGACGCACGCCGTCGTGCGCTCGCCGAGGCCGCGATCCGCGATGCCGAAGATGCCAAGGTCCGCGCCGAGGAAAATGCACGCCGCGCCAAGGCGCAGGCAGAGGAAGCCGCGCGCCAAGCTGAGGAAACCGCACGCCGCAAGGCTGAAGACGCCGAACGTGGCGTCGTGACGGAAGAGCCGGCTGTCGAAGCAAAGGCCGAGCCTGCCGCTGCCGCTGCCGTAGAGCCCGAGCGCCGCACCGAGCCGGTTGCGGAACTCGTCCGGCGCCCTGCCGATCAGGCCCCTACCGCCCGCCGTCCCGATGCGCCGGGTGCAACTCCGGTGAACGCCCGTCCGGGCGCCGTGCCTTCGGGTCGTGGACGCCGGGAGCAAGAGGAAGAAGAAGAACGCGCCCGCCGCGGTGGCACGCCCGTACGTGGCAAGGTCGGCGCCCGCGTCGAAGTCGCCAAGCCCGTCCGCAAGGTCGAGGACAACAGACGCGCGCCTGCCAAGGTTGTCGTCACGGATGGCGATGATGACGGCGTTCCGGCTCGCGGCCGTTCGCTGTCGGCCATGCGCCGCCGGCAGGAAAAATTCCGCCGCAGCCAGATGCAGGAGACGCGCGAAAAGGTTCTCCGCGAAGTCGTCCTGCCGGAAACCATTTCCATCCAGGAACTATCACAGCGCATGTCCGAGCGTTCGGTCGATGTCATCAAGTTCCTGATGAAGGAAGGCCAGATGATGAAGGCGGGCGACATCATCGATGCCGACCTCGCCGAACTGATCGCTGTCGAATTCGGCCACACCGTCAAGCGCGTCTCCGAGTCCGACGTTGAAACCGGCATCTTCGGCCGCGAGGACGACGCGGCCGAGATGATATCGCGCCCGCCGGTCGTGACCATCATGGGTCACGTCGATCACGGCAAGACCTCGCTGCTCGATGCGATTCGCAACACCACTGTTGTTTCAGGTGAAGCCGGTGGCATCACCCAGCATATCGGCGCCTATCAGGTCGAGCAGGACGGTCGCAAGATCACCTTCATCGACACGCCAGGCCACGCGGCCTTCACCGCCATGCGCGCCCGTGGCGCGCAGGTCACCGACATCGCGATTCTCGTGGTTGCGGCCGATGACAGCGTGATGCCGCAGACGATCGAATCGATCAACCACGCCAAGGCGGCCGGCGTGCCGATCATCGTGGCGATCAACAAGATCGACAAGCCGACCGCCAATGCGCAGAAGGTTCGTACCGAACTGCTCCAGCACGAAGTGTTCGTGGAAAGCATGGGCGGCGAAGTTCTCGACGTCGAAGTCTCCGCCAAAACAGGCGTCGGGCTCGACAAATTGCTCGAAGCGATCAATCTGCAGGCCGAAATTCTCGATCTCAAGGCCGATCCGACCCGGACGGCCGAGGGTTCGGTGGTGGAAGCCAAGCTCGATCGCGGCCGCGGCTCCGTCGCCACCGTTCTCGTCCAGAAGGGCACGCTGCGTCCGGGCCAGATCATCGTGGCCGGCGACCAGTGGGGCCGTGTACGCGCCCTGGTCAACGACCGTGGCGACCATATCAAGGAAGCGGGTCCCGCAACGCCGGTGGAAATCCTCGGTCTCCAGGGTACGCCCCAGGCCGGCGATAAATTTGCCGTGGCGGAAAACGAAAGCCGTGCGCGCGAAATCGCTGAATACCGTCAACGCCTGACCCGCGAGAAGGCCGTGGCGCGCCATGCAGGCCAGCGCGGTTCGCTGGAACAGATGATGACGCAGCTTACAGCTGCCGGCGTCAAGGAATTCCCGCTCGTGATCAAGGGCGACGTGCAGGGCTCGATCGAAGCCATATCGGGCGCACTCGACAAGATCTCGACTGACGAAGTCCGGGCCCGCATCGTCCATTCAGGTGCAGGCGCAATCACCGAGTCGGACGTCTCGCTCGCCGAGGCCTCAGGTGCGGCGATCATCGGCTTCAACGTCCGTGCCAATCCGCAGGCTCGCGATGCGGCCGAACGTGCCGGCATCGAAATCCGTTACTACAATATCATCTACGACCTGACCGACGACGTGAAGGCGGCGATGTCTGGCCTGCTCTCGCCGGAGCGGCGCGAGACTTTCCTCGGTTACGCAACGATCAAGGAAGTCTTCAACATCACCAAGGTCGGCAAGGTCGCCGGTTGCCAGGTCACCGAAGGCAAGGTCGAACGTGGGGTTGGCGTGCGCCTGTTGCGCGAAAACGTTGTCATCCACGAAGGCAAGCTCAAGACCCTCAAACGCTTCAAGGACGAAGTCTCCGAAGTGCAAGTCGGCCAGGAATGCGGCATGGCCTTCGAAAACTACGAAGACATCCGCGCCGGCGACACCATCGAGTGCTTCCGCGTCGAGCACATCACCCGGACGCTTTGATGGCGGATTCGCCCGTCGGAAATCTCTTGAGAATGGCGGCTCCGGCCGCCATTCTTGTATTGCTGCCCAGTCTGGCCATGGCTGGCGTCTGCGAGGACCTGTATTACAACACGGCTTCCTTCAACATTGCCGACCATCTGCCCATGCTTGACAGCTTACTCAAGGGCCAGGCCGACGGCGATCAGTTTCGCAAGTTCTTCACGCCTGAGTCCCTGATCACCGGGGCGATCCTGATCTGGCTGATCGCCAGTAATGGCACGCGTTCGACGATCACGGCGATTGCATGGTTTCTCTGCCTCGCAATCTATCACGCCTTTGCCTATTTCTCGATCGACCTTGCTGCACCGCATTATCAGGAAGCGATCAGACTGGGCTGCATCGAGCATTCGCCACGCCACATCCTCAGCAATCTCGGCTTCGCCGCCGTTGCCGGACTGTTGACATGGCAGCGGATCAGGCGTCAGAAAACAGGCTGACCAACCGAGGCTCGCCCATGTTCGCCCAGTATCTCACCATCATCCTCGTCAACACCTATTCCTGGGTCGGCGGCCAGGGCTATTGCGCCTATGATTTCGCGCTTCAGGAGACTGAGCACGAATATGCGAATCTCTCCATCGTGATGCGGCCGCGGTTCGACCCGGCCAATACGGCAAGCGGCAATACCGAACTCGAAGACCAGACGATCACGCTCGAGAGCCTGGGCGGTGCGCGCTTTAACTCGGCCGATACAGCCAAGATCGAAACCGATTGCAACATAACCGGCTTCACCATCGTCAAGGCGACGGCGACCGAAAACGACCGGCCGGTCGATCTTCTCGCGAATGGCGGCATCACGATCGAGAACTACAAGGCGCTTCCGGTGATTGTCGACGGTCAATGACGGACAATAAAGTCTCGCGACGGCGCGATGGATTCGATGCTGCCGAACGTTGAACCGGTAGCGTTACCCTGAACGAGAATGCCATGCGTTACGATCCGGCCACCCGCATCATGACTGTTTCCTTCGTCCGGAATCGGGAGGAGCATGCCGATGTGATGCTGGAAGCAGGCAAGCGGTTTGTCGCCAAACCGAACCCTGGCGCGGCCTGGATGCCTTTTTTCGTCATGATAGGTTTCGGTGCAGTCGTGGGCATAGCCATGGAACTCTACCGGCGCCTGGTGCTGCCCAGCATCCTCTATCCCGACGAGATAACGCCGCTTGGCGTCGTGCTCGTGCAGTTCCTGCCGATTCTTTTCTTGCTTGTAGCCTTCTATGTCATCCTCGTCGCCCGCCTGACGGCCAACCGCCGCAAGACCGTGATCGACAAGCTCGAGCCGAAGATGTTCATCGATGCCGATGTTTACGAGAAAGGCATCAGCACATCGAGCAGCCAGCTTACGGTCGAACTCGACTGGACTGCGGTGAAGAACGTTCTCGTCGATGCAAATCGTATCCACGTCGAAAGCGAAGGCTACGCGATCTATTTTCCCGAGCGGGCCTTCAAGAACCACGCCGAATTCAACGATGCGGCGGTGACCATGCGCAATCTCTGGCGTGAGGCAAGGAAACGCGAGCGCGACGGCAAAATGGCGGCGGCCGAACGGGGCTGAGGGCGGCGGCTGCCGCCCATGCACACCTTGGCCGTCAGAACGTGAAATCGGCAGTCGACAGGTCTGCCTTGTCAAAATTCCGGAGCGTGATCGTGTCGTCACCCGCGAGTTCGATCACGAGATCGTTGCCGTGTTTCTTGACATCGAGGTCGCCGAAGGCGTCGATACCCTTGTAGTTCCGTAAATCGATCTTGTCGGCACCATCCACGAAATCAGTAATGACATCCTTGCCGCAGCCCGCCTTGAACACAAACTCGTCGGCACTGCCGCCGCCGGTCAGAATGTCATTGCCACGCCCACCATCCAACTGGTCGACGGCAAGCCCGCCGATGAGTTTGTTGTTGCCACTGTTGCCCTAAAGATGTGCGCCATCACTGCTCGCGGTCAGATTGATGTTCTTGCTGCCCAGGAGGCGGCCGACTTCGAAGTCCTGATCCATTTCCCAGGAAACGTAGGATTTGACGGTGTCGATGCCCTGGTTGTTGCTTTCGCGGAGATCGTAATCATTTGATTTGATGACAAAGAGATCGTCGCCGGCGCCGCCCTCTACGGCGCCTGTGACGCGCCCGCCCTTGTCGATGAAGCGATCTTCGCCGTTGCCCATGCGTATGCCGACCCGGATGGTGCCGCTGTTGATGACTGTGTCGTCGCCGGCGCCGGCCAATACGGCTATGCTGGCGCTGTTGATGAGGCCGGAATTGATGATGGTCGAAGTCGAGCCGGCAGTGCTCGAGATGCTGACGCCGCCGCCGATAGTGCCGGAATTCTCAAAGTGCAGATCGCTGCCCGACATCAGAACGGCGCTCGCATCAAAAGCCAGGAGCGTGCCTTCATTCTCCATCCTGATGCCCGTTCCGGACATGCCGACCGCCAGACCCGAGCTGGAAGCAATGGTTCCCTCGTTGTGGAGAACACTTCCATCTCCATTCAGGAGGATCGCGCCGTTGTCGCCTTCCATATAGCCGGTGCTGCCGACATTGACCCGGATCGCCGGTGCGAGCTGCCCGGTCGTGCCGTAGTCGAACAATACGCCACCAGAATAAAGGCTACCGTTGAGCTGAAACTTCAAACCTTGTGTCGCGGCGAGGTCGAACATGAAGCCGTTACCAATCGACCTATTCTCGTCGGCATCGAGCACATAGGTCGTATTGGCGGTCGCCGTTGTCATAGGAAGGTCCGAGTATTCCAACTTTTCGATCGCCATGGTCATTCTCCGCAATTTGAACGCTTTCGAAGGCGCTTTTGCCGGATAATTGTTTCACACAAACGCCATCTTGGCGGTTTTTCCGTTACATTTGTTTCAGCTCGCAGTGTGCCGCCCGCGCTCCGGACCACCGCCGGTCTTGACCTTTTGCCCCAACTGAGTCATTGACGCGCGCTTGAAGACGCGGGCGCGTTGGCGCCCCACATTTTGGAACACAATGGCAAAACCAACCAATTCCGCGCCCTCGCAGCGTATGCTGCGTGTGGGCGAACAGGTCCGTGCCGCGGTGACGCAGGTGCTGCAGCGGCGCGAGATCAGCGATCCCCTGATCGACAGCGCGGTGATTTCGATCTCCGAGGTCCGCATGTCGACCGACCTCAGGGTCGCCACCGCCTTCGTGACCCCACTCGGCTCGAAGGATCACGACCAGGTCGTGGCGGCGCTCAATCGCAATGCGAAATTCATCCGCGGCAGGATCGGCCCGGCGCTGCGCCAGATGAAATACATGCCGGAAATTCGGTTCAAGGATGACACCAGCTTCGAGAATTTCCGCAAGATCGACGAACTCCTGAAGTCTCCGGAAGTACAGCGCGACCTCGGCGGCAGCGGGGAAGACGACGAATAATGTCCAAGCCCCGCAAGCCCAAGGGCCGGCCGATCTCCGGCTGGCTCATTCTCGACAAGCCGGTGGATTTCGGCTCGACCGAGGCCGTCTCCAAGATCAAGTGGCTGTTCAAGGCGCAGAAGGCCGGCCATGCCGGTACGCTCGATCCGCTCGCATCCGGCATGCTGCCTATCGCGCTCGGCGATGCGACCAAGACCGTGCCTTACGTCATGGACGGTCGCAAGATCTATGAGTTCACCGTCAGCTGGGGCGAGGAACGCGCCACCGACGACCTCGAAGGCGAGGCCACCCGGACATCGGACAATCGCCCCGATGAGCAGTCGATCCGCGATCTTCTGCAGAAATACACCGGGGTGATCGAACAGATTCCACCGCAGTTCTCCGCGATCAAGATCGCCGGCGAGCGTGCCTATGATCTCGCCCGTGAAGGCGAGATCGTTGAAATCCCGTCACGCGAGGTGGAAATCCATCGCCTGACATTGCTCAAGGCGGAAACCGACCAGGCGCATTTCGAAGTCGAATGCGGCAAGGGCACCTATGTGCGCTCGCTGGCACGCGATTTCGGCCGCGATCTCGGTTGCTACGGTCATATCTCGGGCCTGCGCCGCGCCTATGTCGCGCCCTTTGCCGAGGAGACGATGGTGCCGCTCGCCGAACTGGTGAAGCTCGAATCGATCGAAGACCAGGACGAGCGGCTTGCGGCGCTGGACTCTTATCTTATCGACACATCGGAGGCGCTCTCTTCACTGCCGCATCTGGCGATCAGTGAAGACCAGGCCCGCCGCATCCGCTCCGGCAACCCGATCATCCTGCGCGGCCGCGACGCGCCGCTTCCCTGCCCTGAGGCCTATGCCACGATGTCGGGCGATCTCGTCGCCATCGGTGCGATCGAGGAAGGCGAGTTCCGTCCCAAGCGGGTGTTTGCTTGACACTGACTGGTCTATTAAAATGAAATGACGCGAGTTAAAGGATGGCTAACGTCGCAGTTGATATCAATTACGGAGATCATCCTTGCGCTTAGCCCGAGTCGTTTATGTCGTTGCAGTGATATCTGTTGGAGTAGGGTCACTTTCGGCCGGCGCGTTGTCCCAGGACGTTGGCTTGCCGCTTTTGATCATCCTGCAATCGGCCATGGCCGTTCTGACTTTTCCATCGGGCTTTGTTGCCTCGCTCGTCAGCGTCTTTTCCGGCAGAACCACGCGTCTCGAGGCCATCGTGCTGACTACCCCGGCGTTTGCGGCGCTGGGATATATGCAATGGTTCTGGCTTTTTCCGAAGATCTACGGCACCGATCACAATAGCAAGCCTGCGGGCGACGTCGACCCTCAGGGCTGATGCGGAGCCGAAAAGTCCCGCAGCCGCCCGTCGTGTCTTCAGGAATTCGCCTTCCGCCACTCGTCCACCGGCAGGCCTCCGACGCCCCAGTCCTCAAGTGCCACCTCGTCGATGACCACGAAGGTGCCGTTCGGATCCTTGTCCAGCACGCGCACGATGAGATCGGTCACGCCTTTGATGATCTCCGCCTTTTGCGCACGCGTGGCACCCTCGCGGGTAATCTTGATGTTGATATACGGCATGGCATCCTCCCGATTGCATGACAGCGCTACCATAATCGGAAATACTCCGCCACACCCGCTCCGGATGAATTCCACCCCGCCCCTTCCCTTTCCCGATGAATTCGTTTATAGGCCGCGCCAGCACGGAGCTTTTCTTTGCTTTCACTGGCCATAGCTGGACGACATCCCGGCTTTGGGCGTCTCAAAAATCCAAATTCGAAAGGATTGTCCCGATGTCGCTGACTACCGAGCGCAAGGCTGAACTCATCAAGGAATATGGCACCGTTCCGAACGACACCGGATCTCCGGAAGTCCAGGTTGCCATCCTCACCGAACGCATCAATACCCT
>Ga0307515_10001300_pt1 | contig 56697 bp, 58 predicted proteins | sample 17_EM_MG_FD_194513 | JGI IMG/M metagenome (GOLD analysis project Ga0307515, IMG submission 194513) | Populus trichocarpa ectomycorrhiza microbial communities from riparian zone in the Pacific Northwest, United States - 17_EM | ecosystem: Host-associated > Plants > Roots > Unclassified | place...
AACGCCTTCACTCGTTATATCTTGGGTTCGATCTCATCGCGTATTCTTAGCCGCCTGACGACTGAACATTCGGACCCGTCCCATGCGAGAGGAATAATGTGGGGAGCTCTGGACGAAGCGTTAGCCTTTTTGTAGAAAAGGCAGGAAATTGGTGGTCGACTGACGGTGGAGTTATCAACGTCGTTGCCTGCAGAGGGGATGGCAGCCGTCTATCGCGCTTTCGAGATGATCAGGGCTTGTTATTTGTGGTGTCGAGATTGTCTGAGCCGCTGATAGCTTAACCGGAGCCAAAAACCCGTACGATAGCAAAGGCAGCGTCCATATCTTCCGCCCATACAACCCGAGTACTGATTGTACATAATAGGCTTCCAATTCTCTGCCCTTCGTGACATATTGAATGGCGCCGGCACTGCACTTTCTTGAGTTGAACCGCGTGTTTGTCGTGTGCCTCCCGCTCTCTCTCTCTTCCTCCCCAACATGCCGTACCAACTACCTGACCTAGCGATCAGAGCGATCCTCAGGGACTGGCACCTCCAGACGTATCGCCCGCCATATACTGATGTTAAGGAATGGATCCGCTCCATCGAAACGCACTGCAACCTATACGGAATTCCAGACGGACAGTGGCTGCGGTGTGCAGAAAGTTTTATCAACGCCGAGCTGCGCATTGTGTTGACGGTGTTTGAACCTCTGGATTGGAACCGACTCAAGGTCATTCTGATCCCAATCGATCGTGAGTGTGATTCGATTCCCGCTGAGCTACCACTAACTTGGATATAACAGAACATATCCGAAGAGAATGGGAAGGTAAGTTTCTTTTACCTGCTATTCCTTTGTTCATGCTCACAATACCTCAACAGGACTCCCTTTCTACAAGAAACACCCCAAGTACACAGCGGCTGCTCTAGGGGTCGTCGGAGGCATCGTGTTGACTCCGGTTGCCGCCGCTGCCCTGTCCTATGTGGGTTTAACCACCGCCGCGACGGGTGTTGCTACAGGTCATCTAGGTTTTGCTTCTCACCGGAAGACCCAATACTGAGATACAGTGTAGGAAGCGCCTTTGTCAGCTACCAGTCCATCGTATACAGTAGCGCGACACGAGTTTTCCTGATGTCACTCCAATCCGCAGGGACAACTGCGGTCATGCCATCCATCGGAACGCTCCTCACCGGGGCTGCTACCACCGGAACCGGAATCCTAGTTGCGACCACCAACGCCCAATCGGACACTTCCATTAGCAGCGAGATCCTGCAACAGGCCGCCGAATCTCTCGCAGACAGCGAGAAGCCCGGTGATGACGACGACGACGGGAACCCACCACCATACCGCGCTACCGATCCCGAAGAGTACCGCCTCACGCCTCGGGCCATTCTAGCCATCATCAAATCATGGGACGTCCAGACGTACAAACCCCCCAAGACCAATTGTACAACTTGGTTGGGCGATATGTACAACTCTTGCGAGCAGTATGGGATTCCCATCCCACAGCGAGCCTCCTGCGCCATGCATCATATGAGTGCCGATTGCAAAGAAGCTGCACTTGATGCTGGGTGCTGCAACATGACTTGGGACGAGTTTACGGTGTGGCTTCACCAGTACGATCGTAGGTTGAGCGTCCTGGTACCTGGTTGTCGGTGTGCTAACACATCCATCAGATGAGTGCGGAACGAGTGCAAATGGTATTTTTTCCTCCTCCAGTCCAGAAAATGATTTGCTGACTTCTGGACCCCAGAGAAGACCATGGGATTGCTGACGGAAAAGTTGAAGGCTTTCTCGCGTTAAGGAATCCACGATATGTACACTCGCAAGACGTAGGATCTTTGTACTTTTTCAGGCTTAAAGCCTAACCCCAGGCCCAACTGTACTTTTCTGAGTTACATTCGTTTAATTGGATGTGTAAGACCGACTATCATGAGGTGGCGCGATTCCGACGATAATAACAAGATAACAATACTACTTTCCAACTTCAAGCCTCCTCAGCTCCGATAGCAGCGTTCCAGATCTTCTTCACCAAGACAGCGGCCGGGTCAGTCGACCCCTCGATTCTTGTCAGTGACACCGTACCCAACGTGGTCGAGAACGTTCGCAAATACGCAGAATACTAAAAAAACGCAAACGTCAGATAAAACAGCTTAAGCACTCATGAATCAGAAAAGCGAAATGAAACGTACACTCCCACAGAAATGCCTATACCATCCCCACGTCTCCCAAGCATTCCACTCTCCGGCTCCCCAGTTGATCCGGTTATGCCACACGTTCTCGTGAATAACTTCTCTCGCAAACTCGTTTTTGTTCGGTTCGTTCAGGAGCGGGGCGAGGCAAGCCACGAATCCGTCCAATGTGCGAGAAAGCACTGATTTTTGTTCCCTCGTTAGAGAGTTGAATGCCTTGACCGCCGTTGTCAGAGCCGGTGATTCAACGTGGTCATCTGTGCGGGCGAAACTTCAATCTGTGTTCCCTCTAGACGGGGGTCGTATGATTCACGTACCTGGTTTTGCGTCTGCGTCTACCTCCATCGACGCTCCGTTACTTGCCCCATCAGCGTTCGCTCTCGCACGGTTTTCATCCTCTTCCTTCCTCAACGCGATCACTCTCCTTTTTGCGATCATTACCCGCCCATTAGCCTTATCCAGCGCAGCCTTCAACAAATCCCATTGTCGGTAATCCACCTTCAATGGACCCTCGCCATTTCCGAAGCCGTTCCCAAACGCCCACGAAACAACGTCTGTGGGGTCCACGATCTGATACTGCATCAGTTTATCGAATACGATGCCGACCATTTGACGGTTTCTTTTCCAGAACCGAGAGGAGGCTGTGAGAATATCCATCCTCGCCTCGAGGCTCGGTATTCCTGCACTGGAGGAGATTCCACCAGCGGCGAGGTTCCGTAGTAGAGGCAGATAACGTTCCACAGCATTCAGGAAGTGGGAGAACGAACGAGAGCCTGTATGGAGGAGTGACTGAATTGCGATGGACCGTAGAGTGCTGTCGAGGTTGGCCGTGCTATGCATGTTCTCTGCTAACGAGTTCCTGAGAGTTTCGAGGTCGCTCATTACTTCTTCCGCTTTTGACCGACCACGGAGCAGGCCAAGGACGGATTGAGCAGCATCGTGATAAGGGTGAGCTATCGGGGGTAACACTGTGAGCAATTCAAAGCCCCTCGATCTTGAGGCAAACGACACGGACCTGGGTCATCGTACTCATAATCTGGACCCGGCGCTTGGTCTGGCACGATCTGAGCCTCTGGGTTTTGGAGATCCTCAGGTAGCGTGCGAGCAATCCGATCGTAGTACGCGAGCCTGATCTCGTATTCAACCGCTTTTCTCATGAAGCTACGCCTTGGATTTTGGGACGAGAGTTGGAGATCGGGTATCCTGATGGTCGGCTTGTCAACAAGACGAGGAGAGTACGGAGGTGAAGGTACGAACCATTCTTTCCACACCCATTGGAAGTTGAAATTGCTCATATGGACAGAAAACCAGTCGGCAAACTTATGGCTGATTTCCACATCTAGCCCATCACCGAGGAAATTGTACAGCTTCCTGATAGACTTGCCAACAGCCGGACCAACAGTGGAGGGGGAAAGTTTGCACAACTCCGTGATCAAAGCGATGTAATACATGCTTCTCTGTCGTGAGTCTGGGAGTGCGAACATAGAACCGAGGACGTTGTCCACGACGGTATTCTCGAGTTGCCAATCCTTTCCAGGCACAGGATCTGGGATTTGGATGCCTGGGGGAGGGTTGGGTTTTGGTCGAAACGTTCCAGGAGGTGTCCACTTTGGGAACTCGAGAAGGATCCGAGCACATTCCTTTCGGTTGACCTCGTAGATGTCGATGATATCGAGCAGAGTGGATTTCAGTGCATAACCTGCAGGCATCATCGGATCTGGAACGATCTACAGATAGAACGTTGTGAGCGAACTTCGAGAAAGAAAACCATGGATAGAAAGGCATTACGTCGCTATCAAACAAGATTAGGTGGTACTCTGGCCACTCTTCCCTTCTAACCTGTACTTCCCCGCTCGAGCTCTCGCTAAGCGCATCCATCTCGACCACTTCAGGGGGGACAAGGACAGAAGGAAGATCGAATGGCGGTAGAACCGGCTCGGCTCCATCTAAGTACGGTTGGGGAAATATGTCGGACAGATCTGCGAAGTCCCGTGAATTGAGCGTCTTCATAGCTGTCAAGCCGCAGTCCAAAATCTAAGGAGGGTGGTTTGATACCGTACAAGAAACGAGGGATTTTCCTTACTTCAATAGACCCTTCAATGGGTTCGGTCAACGCATGGAACCTTACGATAGGTTGAACAAGCGACTTGGAGGAGGTCGTAGTATCGGCGTATGTCTGAACAGCATTGATGATGTCTAGCACGCTCTCCGCCGAGTGTTGCTTCAATGCTTGACCGGCCTAAGGAGGTGTGGGTCAGATGGTATGCAGTTATGCAGAATGGAGCTGGGCGTACCATTAGTAGTCCCTCGACAGCACACAAGGCAGCGCGCTTGGCCCTTCCCTGTGAAACACCAAACTCATCCAACACGGTTGTGAATGATAGAAGCAACGAAATCATAGACTGGGGTGAGATAATATTTGCTGTTGTCAGGTGCGCGAAGAATTGAATCTACAGGTCCCGTACTGTTAGGGGAGTCGTAATGGCAGATAAAAACGAACTCACACATAATCGAATCTCTCTCCAAGCCAGCTGATCCAGATACCCTTGGAAACCCTTCCAGAAATCCTCCAAAAGGGAACGTCCGAGCGAGACACCTTCAGGGAAACCTGACGCGATCTCCGGGGGCGGCGGTTCATGCAAAATCTTGAGAAGCGCAGCATAGTAGGGGATCTTGTGGGGTTGTTCCGTGACTCTATAACGAGCGGGAGACGCGGTTGAGGTTAGCTAACAAAGTTTACAGGAAATAACGCGTCTGTGGGATAGGGGACGGTGACGTACCCGACCCTGATGCATTCTGCCACGAAGGGGATGCCAACTGGGTGGTCGTATATAAACTTTGCTACCCGGTGAAGTTCTTGCACAGGGTCCTGACAGGGCAAATCGCATATGAGAACAGCGGCGACATTCTGGAATTTTCTGTCCAGCGCACCACTTCGCCTAGCTTGAGGATTGTACTTCGCAGTCTCTGCTCCGGAGTTTCTTGCACAGGTTCCCTGTAGTCATCTGAAAACGGAGTTAAACGGCAGACCCGTAGCAAAGTTCCTCCACGCTCCACACCTCTGTATCTTCGACCACGTCCTCGGTACCCGCTCATTTCGGTCAAGTATACTCAGACACTGTTGCGTTCGTGTGGGGGTGAGTTTGTGACAGACAAAGGTGTATTTGTGACAATGTCACATCGGTAGTACTGGTACAGGGTAAAATCGGCGTGCATACAGATCACAGATAACTGGCTCAAAGATTACATGTCGAAGTCACCACCGCCGTCGTCGAAACCACCATCATATCCATCGTCATAGACGTCGTCGACAGCGTCGGCGATGAGCAGACCTCCCAACAGACCTGCACCTGCACCTGGAGGTGGGAAATCGCGTGAGGACTGGATTGAGATACAGAGCGGAAGACTGAATAATTACCAGCAGCAAGCATGCCCGCACCGCCCATACCGCCTCCGCTCTTACCCTGTTTACCTTGCTGGACGTAGATGGGCTGCTGTCCGTATCCACCAGAAGGTTGTCCGTAGCCACCTGGATACCCTGGACCAGAACCGTACCCCCCATAACCAGAGCCATGGCTGGACCCTCCACTACCCTTCAAGAGGCCCAAGAGGCCACCCGCCGCCGCTATTGAGATCGGTTGTCATTGCAAGGCGACCAAGGGTATGGGGACGGACTTACATTTCTTCTTATCCTTCTCGTTATCTTTATCGCTAGAGCTCCACCCGCCCTGTTGTTGTCCATATCCAGGACCAGGAGATCCGCCCCACGATTGTGACTGTGGGGTGCCCCACTGTCCTTGTGGTATGCCATATTGATTCTGTGACGGACCGTACGGATTCTGAGATCCCCAGCCTTGTTGGTCCCTCTGAGGAGGTGACCCTGAAGGAGGCTGGTACTGGCTCGGCGGGGGGCCGGGAGGCGGGAGTGGACCGGCAGGATGGGTCCAACTTGACGAGGGCGGTTGGGTGCTCGTGTTTACGTAGAACCTAGAAATTGCTGGCGTTCAGAGTCTCGTCTCGGCGGGAGGTCGCAGGTGAACTACCAAGTCTTGTAGCTATAGAAGATAGGGATGTAAATCTCCGGCCGTGAGAAGGAAGAAGAGATCGTTACTTTGCGTGATACTGCTGCACCCAACCTGGAGGCAAAGGACGAGTGTCTATCAAGAGTGATAAACACGTTGTTTTCAGCACGACATCAGTGGGATGAGATACCCGGATTCGTTGGAGTCTCGTTTGGAGTACCGTAGGGCGGCGGCGAGGACATGGTTGCAACCAGATGGAATCGATGAGGGTCACAAATTTAGTACTGGGTCTTTTTATAGCTGGGCGTGGCTCAGTCGGTTATTCGCATCACGCTACCCACTCACCGTGGCGGCACGGCTGATGTGGCTGATCTGCAGGGTCCGTAACTGTGCGAGAGAACAGCTTCTGCGCATGCATAGCCATAGTGTACGCAATCGATAAGACAAGAAAACGTCATCAGAGGTATCTACGGAAGCCAAACATAGCATCACTCTTTCATCTTGCGCTTCCTCTCTTTCTTAATCTCGGGCTGGGCAGGGACCTTCTGCTTGGTAGGAAGATTCTGGGCCTGAGGGGTCGAAATGGTTTTCTTATGCTTCCTCTCCTTGGTTAGCACAACAACAGGAGGCTTCTCTTCTTCATCATCGTCTTCGTCTGAACTATTCTCGGGGGAATCTGAAGACGCGGCCGAGCCTTCGGGGGTAGGGGTTACGATTACGTCGGCCTTCTTTTTCTATGAACGTCTTCAGATCTCGAAATCCATGGCTAGCCAGGCTAACTGACCGCGGCTCGTTTGTCGCCGGCGCTTGGGGCGAGTTCGGTGACCTGAGCGGGAACTTCCACTCCAGCCCTCATTGCGTCGTACTCCTTCTTCTGCTTCTTGTACACCGCCTTTGCTTCTTCCTGGCGCCGATTGTACGTCTGGTACGAAGACGGCCGGTCAGAAAGGCGCGACTGCACGGTTCGACGCGTCAGGGACGTACCTCTTTCTCCTCAGGACTCATCCCCGCCCAACGTTGTGAAATGCTGGTCAAAATCTCGTGGTTTGCCATTGTCGGGTTGGCCTTCTTCATCGCCTGACGGACCTCGTTTTGGAACAAGAGATAGGAGGAAGGAGGTCGTTTAGGCGCGTCTGGGTCGCGGGGCTTCTTGACCCTCTTCCTTTTTGTACCCTCCCCCTCTTGAGTATGGTCAGCCTTGCGTTTACCGACTCCATTGGGTTGGGCAGGGACGACTGGGAGTTGTGGGGGAGGCATCATCTGCTTCATGTTCAACTGAGGGTTCACCCCCATCGGTGGACCGGCCGCGAAGGGCGACCCCATTGGAGGCATAGGCTGGATAACCTGGAGCGTAGCGGGTCCAAGGCCATGAAGCACATGAGCATACTGGTCGCTGATTTCTGCACATTTTCGCATAGCATCTGAGAGGGAGCTGAGATGACTAAGGAGCTGTAACGAAGAGTTTTGTTCTCATGAGCAAACACAACACTGAATGAATAATGGCGAGTTGAAGGACCTGCAGCTTTGTAAACTCGAATTGAGCGAGACCATCAGGGAGATTTGACATCTTGAGGATTGTTATCGAGACTACAAACGTCTCGAGCGCGAATCGTAAGGGGGTAAGAAAAGAATACAAACGGTGTCTTAGACCTCTCTTTCTATATGGCTTCAGTTTTTTAAACTCAGCTTCAGAAGTTCGTACTCCGATTAGAATTTCGAACTCCGAGCCTCACCCCCTCTCCGCCGCCGATTTTCCTTCGAGCCTCCTTACCCGTACGACTGACAGCAGCGATTTGAAACCTTAGTGTTAAACAAACGGGCGGCGGATTCCCGTCTGTCGGCATTCTGAACGACGACAGAACGATACCGCGTTTGCTAAAAGTCTTATAACCCCCCCATCCCTTGTTGAAAAGCCCGTTGCGAAAGCCACACGCGGCTAAATGGACTCTATATACGGGGCGTGGATTCAACCCGCTGGACCGCAAGACAGCCTGCACCATCCATCTGGTCCCACAGAGCATAGCTGGAAAGATCCAACGTCGACGGCGACGACAACTTCCAACGGTGCCAGTCCCTCCTCAGGCGCTCAACCCACGCTGGATCTGAACGATTTTGGGCTGGGGGTGGACATCAATGGGGGTACGTGTTTCCCTGCCGTAAGTCATTTGGATGAGGCCCAACTGACGCGATTCTTCCGTAGGGATTAACCCCCATGGCCCATCCAGTGGAACCTCAACCTCGTCGCCTGCCTCAGGATCGCAGTCATACGGTCACTTTACCCAGTACCCGTTCTACCTTCCCGGACCTTTCAACGTGACTCCATACGGCTCGTCTCCGCAGTGGCCTCCCTCGGTTCCTTTATCGTCGTATTCCTCCCTGAATGGTGCTACTACAAACACCGATGGACAGAGTGCCTCTCCTCCCCAGATGGTCATCGAGTTCAGTGTCTCCAACGATCCGTCCAACCTCCCCGCTGACATATATTTATCTAGTCCCGCGCTAACCATGGGGACACCACCAACAACTTCCACTACCCAACCTTATGCATTATCGTCCCGTTCTCCCTACCAATCATATCACAACCCTACGATGGCGATCAACCCAGCGTTTGTGCACAGCTTCTCTCCGCCCCAACAAAACACACAATCACCACCGCGGACACTTTCTCCGTACGTCCTCCATGCCCCTTCACCACCTGTGGAGACTATATCTCCCACTGCCTTTTATCAACAATCGACACCCTCGACCTCTACGACACCCCCCTCGAGTGCACCGACCCCCGTTTTCAACAAGCTTACCTCTCAAGCCCGCCAGGAAAAATTCAATTCTACCATTAGGCCACTGCTTCAGCCTAACCAGTTCACTGGGGCTGGCGCCGTGAGTGACCTCGCTGACAAGATTATAGCCCTAGACATTGCAGAGATTGAAGGTCCTTTGCGGCTGGAAATTCTGACGAAAATCAGAGACAATGCCGGCAATCATTATTTCCGCGCTTGGGTAGAGAACGAAGATGCGATGGACATAACACGAGAGTGGCTTAAAGCTGCTGCCAAAGGGGACGACCAGTTGGCTGAGACGATAATGCCGTTATTACATGTGAGAAGATCATTCACGATTTCGATGATGGACGTCCCTGAATGCCGTAATCGTCAGATAATCGACCGGTTGCCCTGGTCCCTTGAGTCTCTCCGGAAAGCGAAATTGGGGAAGATCATAGTGAAACTGACCAAGGAAGCGTCGATACCTGGTAAGTATCTGAGTGCATTCCTCTGTTTGTGCAACTGCTGCGACCCCGCCGCTGTGTGGTTGCCCCTCCTAAGCCCGGCTCGTTGTATCTGTACTTTCCCTCATATCGTTCGCAAAGAGACAAATGAGCTTGAATCTAACAACCCCCTTCTCCCTGTTCGCATCGCCTCGCAGCGGTCAAGGACATGGCATCGAATCTGGAACGTAAATGGCGACAGATGGCGTCCACCAACTCGAAAGATGATGCTCCAAAAAAGGGTGGCGACTCAGAAACTTCAGAGGGTGGGTCATGTCAGTTTGTTATACCATTTTGCCCACGTGACTGACGCGGTGTCTGGCAATCATTGTACTAGATTCAAAAACGAAGAAGAGGAAACCATCAGAGCCTCCTCCAAAGCCCGGTCCCCCAACGAAGAAGACAGCAGTTACACCCACGACGGTCAAAACCACGATTGTTACCACAAAGACTGGTGCGGTCAAGGATGCCAAGTCCGATTCATCGTTCTTCTCTACCCCAAAGCCGAAGCCAAAGCTCCCAAGTTTCAAGAAGGCCCCCGTCCCTGTGAAGAAAGAATCTGAGATGAATATCGCTCAGCCGTCTTCGCTAGATCCCTTCCAAGAGGCTCTGAAGTCGATGGCGAAAGGTCGCAAGGAGTCTCCGTCTGTCACTCCCACTCCTCAACCGACGCCACCAGTCCCGGTCACAATGGTTACCGTTTCTACGGGTTTAACGAAGACGGGGAAGAAGAAGAAGTCTGTTAGTTGGGCTCCGGATGGTCGCCTGGAGCAGATCAAACTCATCGAACGAGCGGTGTACGATGACGACCCAGTAGACGTCAGCATCTTTCTCTTCGCTTCATCCTTAGATAGTTGGTGTGAATTATCCGTTTATTTACTTGGTGCCTTTGTTGTGTTACAGGGAACGAGGGTTCACAACATTCGTGATCTCGATCGAGACGAGGGTGCAGCCATGCACGCCCAACTGTTCGAGGAGCTCATTGATTGGTCGGAACCTCAAGGTGAGCGGACCTCAGATCACGTGCCACTTCCCGCATTGATACCGGAATCTTTCAGTTCTTGACATCCCGCAGGATATAGAGTTGAAGTCTCGGGGCGAGGAAAGTCAAGAACGGTTAGCTCAAGAAGAACGCGAGAAGACAGCGCTGGGCGCTTTGTATATGTCTGTGGCACAGATACCGGACAGTCCAGCCGAACCCCCGGTCGTCATCCCGGATGATCAAACCGATTCGACCGTCCGGCACATGATCACCGGACCAGACGTAGATTCAATATTTTGGTCGGGACCACCTCCGTCGGAAGCGTCCGCGGCTGCATTCCACAACGACCAGTACAGCGGGCCGAGTGGGATGGCTATGGGGGAAGATCCGGATAAGCCCTTCCCTCAGATGGATCCTAACATGTTATCTGCCATGTCCGCCGGGTTGGGGAACATGACACCCGAGCAGCTTACTCAGCTCTTAGCTACGCTCGCCTCGCAGAACGGGGCGTACGGTCAGCAACAGCAACAACCGGGACACGACCAGCAGATGCCTCCCTACGGTAACGTGGGGGACGGTGCCGGCCAGCAAGATTGGAACATGGGCCAACAGCAATGGGGAAACTACGGTGGTTACCAACAAGAAGACGCCGGTGATATGCACCAACAACAACAGCAACAACACCAGCCACCTCAACGCGGTGGATTCCGTGGCAGGGGTCGCGGTCGCGGTCGAGGAGGAGGGCCGGTGGCTGATGGGTATAAGGACAGTAGAAAGCGAAAACCGTGCACGTTTTTCGCGCAAGGAAGGCGAGTGCATCCTAATAGTATTATTCCTTTCTGGTGGCAAGGTTTTTAATCGAGCATCTCTCCCTTACAGGTGTAGATACGGAGATCAATGCGACTTCAGTCACGAAGCTTATTGAGATTCCCCGCATTCTTTATTGTCCTCTCATTCCTTTCCCCAACTCATCGTGCATTTTTGTGGTGTCCTGCCCTCGCTCTTTGCCCGCTATGCATTGTAAATTATACTCGTCACCTACATACCTAGCATGTTACTGAACCACCCATCTAATCATCATGTGCCCAGCCTCACGCATGCATACACTTTCACGCTTATTGACCACCCGAAACTCCTAAAAAACATGTTGCCCTCGATTCTAAAACGTTCCCATCTCGCATCCATGAGCTTGGCTGTTGTCTCTATAGGTATTCTGACCGTGCTTTTTCAAGAAAAGGGAAAAGAAGAACTGAAGGAAGCTGGTTAGATGTATATGGTCGGATGTAATCCGGTGATTATACAGTACAATTGGGATAAATAAAAGGAAAACAGCAGCGCGGACGTAACCCGAAGATGACCAACGAGAGAGCGGAGAATACGCAATATCGACAGGGCGGAATAGAAGAGAGAAAGTGAGGGAAGGCAAAAGCGGGAGAACGAAAACGAGGCCGCTACTAGAGTACAATCTACGATAGAAGAGGGATAGGAACAAGGAGAACTCAAGGGGCGTTGACTTTGCGAGATCGATAACAAGAAAACAAGGAGATTTCGGAGGTGGAATGTGGACCGCACGCGCACGACAGGTACAATTAAGAATAACAGAAAAACACGATGGGAGAGAAAAAAGGGAGAAAAGATAATCAGCCAAGAGTTATCCACCACCCGTTCCTCTCCGCTTACCACGAGTCTGCCGTTTTGATGGTGGTGCATGGTCTGTGGTTGGGGAAGAAGTATCGTTGTGAGCCTTCCTCTTGAGGGTTGCAGCAGCCAGGGACGGGGTGGTCGCCGCAGACGTCGTTGCGGCAGGAGTTGACGCCGGCGTGACCGATGTCCCTGGCGTCGGTTGCTGAGGTGGTTGTTGGGGTGGCATCGTCGGCGCAGGCTTGTTCTGCTTTGAAGGTGAAGAATCACCGGAGGGCGGCGCGTTTAGTGGGGTGGATTGGGGGCCTTGTTGGTTGTTCGGCTGGATGAGGGTGACAGCTTGGTTAGTGATCATACTCTTTGTCGGCATCAGGCCATCTTTCTGGAATCCTGGACCGACAGGGTTGTTGTTGGCCGCCATGCGGACGTGTGGCGTTGTCACCATCGGTGTATCCTTGATTTTGTCAGAAAACTGTTTCAGTGACTCTGTATGCGTGGTCAAATAACGGATAGAGGTGAAAAAGTTGGCTCTTTGACACTCACGAAGCGGGCCAAGACCGGTTTCGCCCGAAAACTGGATCAAGTCGGTCATCTGCGCGACACTCTCTGCAAGCTGGAATGTGGGAGCAGAAAAACGTGAACAATCATCAACCACAGGCAGCCGAGAACTAACACAGACCTCTAAACACCTCATGGTCGCCTGGGGTATCCCAAACGCATTCACGGGCTCACCAGGGATGGAAGACCGTTCGTAATGGATCCGATCCTGCGTCCGGTCTGGTTGAGAACCCATGCCGTTCATGCCGGGTGTGTACGCTGCTATCAGCGGAGATCGCCCGATTTTCGGACCGACAATTGCGTCCACCTGGATCAACTTGTTGTGCACGTTAGCATCAAACTGTAAGTGCTCGAACTTCATCGAGAAGCTCGGTGGCGACCCCTGCGCGATGCTCATGGACGATGGGGAGAGGACAAGGTGCGCAGTGAGAGGGCCACACAGCTGAATTGTGTACCCGTTTGTGTACCTGTAGGTCCATACAGCTGTGACACACTCGACAACGAGGTGGCTCGATCCGAGGATCTTCTCTCGCGCCCCGTCGAGCGAGATGCTCATCGAGTGCACACCGGATTGGCTTGTTACCAGGAAAAATCGGGGCAGTATCGGGGTACCAATCTCTGCCAGGTCATGAGAACGGAAAAATTGAACGGAAGTTCGGAGTCACGGACCGAAGGGTTTTGCTTCGTTCCGTTGGTTATCCTTCCACAATGTGTATTTCAGAATCGCTTTAGGCGTGAAGTAGTCTTTCACAAGGTTTTCCCAAAACATGAGGCCGAGTTTCTGGTCATTATTCGTGAGACACGCTTCCCGGGACTGCGACATATAAAGCTACTCACATTCCTGTTGTCGCCAGATAACGCACCACTGAACTGGAGTAATCGAATAATGCCCTGCCCCTGCAGATTGACCATCCTACATACGCAAGGGGCCAGTCAGACGTCAGATCGTGGAGGTGACACAATAGTACGTACATTTTCTGTTGGTAGTTAGCGCCTGACGGTTGTGGGCCGGAACTCTCGGGCAAACTGCCCGTGGGAGCGGGGGTTGAGGAAGGGACGGCCGTATTGCTCTGTCGTTGGGTACCGATGAAAGGGGGACTGGGCTGGTTGGCCAAATTCTGGCCACCAGGCTGCGGCTGAGGAGGCATTACGCCCATGGACGGGGGTTGAGAAGGACCCGGCTGGCTGCCAACGTTGGGATTCTGGGGGTTCGGAACGCCTACTGAAGGCATCCGGCTTGGGGGCATCGTTGGAAGCTGTGGTTGGCCGAGGTGTGGAGTTCGAGATGGCCCTGCTTGTTGTGAGGGAGGTCGAGGGGTGGGATGTGCCTGAGGTTGCGACTGAGGGCGTTGAAGGTTAGGCATCGAACTTCCGATGTGTTCATTGCCTTGGTGTTGCGGCTGTGGTGTCTGGTGGGGCATGTTCTGCGGTTGGGATGGGGGATGGGGTGATTGGTGGGACATCGAGGAAGGCATAAAGTGGCCGCCGAGATCTCCATTGCGCTGAATGTCAAACTGTTGAGCGGGGGTTAAACCCGCCACGCTGAAGCTGTTTCGGTTTGGAGGGACGTTTGGATTCGAGACCCCTGCACCTATATCCTGATTAGAGGAGTCCGGGGTTTGGGGAAATCCAAACTGGTTGCCGGTGCCAGACAAACGTGGGTTGTGCATGCCCTGGGAGAATTGTTGGTTCGAGTAGTGGACATACATGGGATTCTCCGGAGTGCGATTTTGCGGGCCCGTGTTCATAGGTTGCTGGTGAGGGCCGCCATGTGTCTGTGACTGAGGGGTAGAATGGGGTGATATTTGAGGAGTTTGCTGAGGTATCGGCATAGGAGGCTGGAAATTCATCGATTGAGGTACGTTTCCCGCCAGCGATTGTTGAGATCCCTGCGGTCGAGGAACGTTTCCCGGCATACCCTGATTACCTTGCATGTGCTGCGGTCGAGGATTCATCCCTAAACCCATGTCCTGGCCCTGGATCTGGGGATTCTGCTGCTGGGACATCCGGGACATCTGCTGAGGCGGCATCCTCATACTTTGATGGGGGATACCCTGCGGATTCATACTCATACCACCCATTCCACCCATCCCAGGTTGGCCGGGATGCATACCGACCATCTGGTTGAGGGCCGTTTGGTTCAATCCCGGCTGTGACACGGTCCTGCGAACGCCTTGGGCACCACCAGGCATCATGGAGTTAGGGTATCCCATGCCCTGAAGTTGGTTGGGACCAATTCCATTCATATGAGGACCCTGGACGGAAGACGCAGGAAGACCTTGGCCATTCTGACCGGTAGGAAGAGCGGGGTTCCGTCGTTGCTGTGTGAGGTGTTGGTGGTACATCTGTGCAGGGGTGGGGTTCGGGGGTTGCGCGCTTCCCATCGCGAGAGCGGGATTTGGATTGGGGGCATTTTGCAACATGGACATGTGGTGGGGCTGGGATGAAGGGCCAGGGGGCTGCTGGCCTTGTTGGAGGAAATGCTGGGGATTGAGCATATTGTTTGATAGATGTTGGATATTCGGCTGTCTGAGCATGTCTGTCTGGTGGTTCATAAGCCAGGAGAATGAGCGGGATTGGACGATAAAATTCTGCTCTGGAGGGGGAACGGGAGAGCTAGAATGGCATATGACCTCGGGCTAGGAGATGACGATATGAATCGCGGGTCGAGCCAGACGAGAGCCTGTTGCGGGGAGAGGGGGAGTCCAAACGCGCGTGTCGACGGTTTGAGGGTTTGCGACAAACGCAGTGAAACCGGCCGACGCGCAGAGGTGAAAGAGGGAGGAAGGGAAGGCGCGAAGGGCGGAGGACGAAGAGGAGGAAGGCAAGGCTGGACCAGCTGAGATTGGCTGGAAGACGCTTCCCAACTCACACGCTCAACCTCGGATACGGCGCCGCCACAGGTCACGCCCTTTGTGGACAATGGTCAGGCAGTTCAAACACCACGAGCAAAAATTGCTCAAAAAAGTCGATTTTCTAAATGTACGTCCCCCTCTCTCTGGCTGGTCTCGTCGCTCAGATAATTTTCAGTGGAAACGAGATGCCGACTTGCGCGAGATAAAAGTTATGCGTCGATACCACATCCAGGACAGGGAAGACTATAACAAGTGAGGAACATTCAGACAATAGAACGCCCCTAATCCTTTGTTCTTCAGGTATAACAAATTGTGTGGTTCACTCCGCTCCCATGCCCATCGTGTCTCTCTTCTCCCCGCTCAGGACCCCTTCCGTGCGAAAATGGAGGGGCAGCTATTGTCGAAGCTGTACGACATGGGTGTCCTCAACTCCCAGGCAAAGCTCAGCGACGTCGACAATAAGCTCACAGTTGCCGCTTTTTGTCGACGACGGCTCCCGGTAATCATGGTGATGTCCAAGATGGCCGAGACGGTCAGTGCGGTGGGTTGCTTTTTGCCCCACGCGTTGGCCGCCAGTCCGGTCTGACGCACGTTCCACCAGGCCGTAAAATTCGTCGAGCAAGGGCATGTCAGGGTGGGACCAGACACGATCACGGATCCCGCCTTTCTCGTGACACGGTAAATCTCATCTCTCGTTCAGATGTTGGTTCTCAGCCTGATATCCGCCGGCGTCATAAAAGGCACATGGAAGATTTCGTCACTTGGGTTGACACCTCCAAGCTCAAGCGCACAATCGCCAGATATAATGACGAAGTGCGTGCGCTGCTTTCAGGGTGTGGGTGAAACGCTGATCTACATCTGTTCCTTCCCTCAAGCTTGATGACTTCGATCTGCTTTGATGCTGTTTGGACATCTACGACGATCTCAAGACACTTACCCTGGCGGTGACGACATGGACCCGGCCTTGTCGGGTGTGGACGGCAATGCTGTTTCCACATATTGGTGGATTGGCCAGAGTTTGCGGTACCGCCTTCCGGCAGCGAGTTGGACAGGAGTTAGTTACGCCCATCCCCAGGTCTACCGAGTTCGTTACGTAGCTTGTCGAGTAGATGGGCGTTTCCGGAGGGACGGGCAATAGATGCAGGAGACGATTCACGTGATGCAAACGGTTACAGCGACGACTCGGACACGGCTACAACTCAATCGAATTAGCGTTCTCTCTCCTTGTCGTTCTTCAAGCTTCATCTCCTACCTCCACGCTCCTTGCCAACATACACATATACATAGACAATCAAGACTGGGCACCGAACGCGACCGAACGAGCTGACTGGGCTGTTTGATATTCTCCAATCATGGCCGAGTCTGGTGGGGAAGGCAACATCAAGGTCGTAGTACGATGTCGGCCGCTCAATTCTCGAGGTCCGTGGCCCTCACTTTTGCTCGGAAACCTCGGCTCAGCTCATCCGTCTTTCTCTCGTATGACAACTTTTACAACCCTTTTGGATCCGACGTTATGCAGAGCTGGCTCGTGGGGCGAAGCCTCTCATTAGGATGCAGGGAAATCAAACAATCCTTGACCCTCCAGAGCCGGGTTCAGCGCAAGCTCAGGCCGCCTCCGGCCGCTCAAGCGAACGCAAAACCCATAACTTCACGTTCGATAAGAGTTACTGGTCGGCTGGGCCGAGGGACGAACCTAGATATTGTTCACAAGAAACGCTGTATGACGATTTGGGCATTGAATTATTGGAGCATGGGTTCTCGGGGTTTAATGCGTGTATTTTGGCCTGTGAGTGGATCGTTCTTTCCTTCCCGAGCTCTAGCTTGACTGACGAGTGCGGTTGGACTATCCAGACGGACAGACGGGTATGGTCCATCGCATTTCCGCTATCAGCTTGGACTTTTTATTGATTCTAGACCACAACAAGGTTCCGGAAAGTCGTATAGGTTAGTCCTATCAGAGTTGAACTTACGTGTAGTTTCCTGACGCGCTCCATCCCAGTATGATGGGATGTAAGTCAACTCCTTGTCCCTGATCTACACGGGACAATAAATTTGATCCACCACAAGACGGTGCGGATAAGGGTATTATCCCCCTCACCTGTGCAGAGTTGTTTCGGCAATGCGACCAACGCCATGTGATGGACTCGAACGTCAGCTTCGTCATTGAGGTTTCGTACATCGAGGTATTCGCATATTTTGGCCTGCATTCGACCCGGTGCTGACCGTGGGAGGGTAGATCTACAACGAGAAGGTCCGAGATCTCCTGAATCCCAAGAATACAGGTAACCTGAGGGTTCGTGAGCATCCGAGCTTGGGCCCGTACGTGGAGGATCTTTCGAAATTGATGGTCAGGAGCTACGATGAGATGATGACGCTTATGGACGAGGGAAACAAGGCCAGGACTGTTGCAGCGACCAACATGAACGAGACGTGCGTCTGGAAAGTCGGTTTTGACCGGTTATTCATCACCTCCACATTCCAGCTCCTCCCGCTCGCATGCTGTTTTCACACTGCTCCTCACCATCAAGAGACATGACCCTGACACGAAGCTCGACACAGAGAAAGTCTCACGCATCAGGTCGGGTTAACCAGCCCCCATTCGTACTTCTAGCTGACAGTCCATCACCACAGTCTAGTCGATTTAGCGGGTTCGGAACGAGCAAACTCCACGGGAGCCACCGGTCAACGGCTGAAGGAGGGTGCGAACATCAACAAGTCGCTCACGACCTTAGGAAAGGTCATCGCTGCCCTGGCTTCTGCGTCTGACAACAAGAAGGGAAAGAAAAAGGTGGAGGAATTCATTCCCTATCGTGATTCCGTGAGTCCCGTCCTCCCCCCTCGAGTTGTTATCTCATATTTCTGATCGGTGAATTCATTCGTAGGTTCTTACATGGCTGTTGAAAGACAGCTTGGGAGGAAACTCCAAGACTGCCATGATAGCTGCCATCTCTCCTGCCGATTACGAGGAAACTTTGAGCACCCTGCGATACGCTGATCAAGCAAAGAAGATTAAGAACAAGGCCGTCGTCAACGAAGACCCCAACGCTAGACTCGTTCGAGAACTTAAGGAGGAGTTGGAAATGCTACGAGGTAAGTAACCTATTGCCTGGGTGTTGTTCTGGTTCTGGTGACTAACGACGACTTATCAATGCAGCTCGTGTGGCAGGAAGTTCTGGAGAAGATATCTTCAATGTCAACATCCCCGCAGAGAAGCAGAAGGTCACTTACCAGGCGAAGGATGGCACAATCAAGACGGTTACCAAGGCAGAGTTGCAGGAGCAGATGGAGGCAAGCGAGAAGCTCATGGAGAGTTTGAACGAGACATGGGAGGACAAGATGGCCAAGACCCAGGAGATCCACAAGGAACGCGAGAAGGCCCTAGAAGAGCTGGGCATCACTGTAGATAAGGGAGCGGTCGGTGTACATACCCCGAAGAAGATGCCACATATTGTAAACTTGGTGAGTGCGGTGACTTTTTTCCGAGTTCAACCGATGATCTGAGACCACGTATCGCTATAGAATGAAGGTAATTATTCCTCAGTTGCCACAGGAATCCGAGTGACTGAAGAACATTCAGATCCCCTTATGAGCGAGTGCTTGATATACCAGCTCAAGCTAGGAGAAACGATGGTAGAGTTTTCACTACCAGAGTTTGTATATGGTTTCTGATTTGAGAGCTTTACAGGTTGGCCATTCAAATAGCCAAAAACCTGTGGCCATCCGTCTCAGCGGCGAAACCATTCTAGACGAGCACTGTTATTTCGACAATAAGGACGGGAAGGTGATGCTGCATGCCATGCCAGATAGTGTCACCGTACGTGGCGTTCCTTCTGTTTCGTAACTGGACAAGGTCTCAAATCAACTGTAGATCCTTAATGGCAGGCAAATCCCTCCTGGTCAAGGTCACAGACTCCGGTCAGGCTTCCGAATCATTCTCGGGGACCACCATGTTTTCCGGTTCAACAATCCCGAAGAAGTACGGAGGCAACGGAGCCGAGCCGCTAATAAATCTTCGTCCCTTCAACACAGCGTGTCTGCCGCTGATCTGGAGGCCGGGACTATGGAAGCGTCGACACGGCCGCATTCACCGACAGGGTCTTCCGTCGGCCTCGATGGGAATGACGTCGACTGGACATTTGCTAAGCGAGAGCACGCGTTTGCTAGGTTGGGATTGGATCCCGCGTTGGATAACCTTCCGGATGAAGATCTGAACAGGCTGTTTGAGAAGATCACGAAGGTGAAGACGATGCGAGATCACATCGCGAAACCTCGACCAGAGAGCAGTCTTAGCCTGGCCATGGACAGTCTCAGCCAAGGGATCGATGACGTCTGGAGCGAATCCGGTAGACAATTTGACGCCTACACGGATGACACGAGCGTGGATGCGAACGGAACTCCGGACGTCGAAGGTTCCGCGAGGGATGCTCGTGATCAGCTCGAGAGCCAGAGGGTGGAGTTCGAATCGAGGTTACAGGCCATCGGGGAGTCTTCCGAAGCGGAGGACTTGAAGGCGGAGAAACAGCAGATGGAATACCAGCTCAAACTCATCCAGAATCAGATGAAGAGGATCATCGACGCGAGGGCTCGAGGGGAGGATTTGGAAAAGATGGAGTTCGAACCGACGATTTATTCTGCGAAGCAGCTGAAACTTATCCGGAAAGTTCTGGACAAGTGGAGAGCTCATCGGTCGTTCTCTATGGCGGAGGTGGTGTTGTCGAGTGCTGTGGTGATCAAGGAGGCCAACGTGATCAGGTAAACAAGAGAAGTATGTCTGTTTATCCCCGCTCTGACCTCCAATTAGCAAGGAACTGGGGAAGGATGTTTCGTACAACTTCACCATAGCCGCTGGTGGATCCTTGGCCAAACCTACATCCTCGGTGGATACGATCGCAGGGTTAGACGAGTTCGGTGATGTGGCGGACCCAACATTGGCCTCCGCTACCCAACCGTCTGTTGCGATCAAGGTTCTTGACAAACGGAACAACGCGATCTACCTCTGGTCGTTAGATCGACTACAGCAACAACTACAGCGAATGCGCAACCTCACGGTGTTCATCGATCGGCCATCGTATTCCCAACACTTCTCTTCGGAGGAACCGTTCTATAACTCTCCCCCTCCCCTGTACTCCTTCATCGGCAACGCTCTGGTTTCCCTGGCCCCGGTTTCGCGACGGCTGTCATCTACTTCGATCGTACCTATATTCTGTCGGTACACCGCAGAAGCCATAGGGTCGTGTCGGATTGACCTTCGGATCATCAACGTCGCTCCTCCCAAACGGCACCCTGGTTCTGGTACCTCCACGAGATCATCCTCGCCTCTACCATCCCCAACTATGAACGGGAACAAGTCGTTAAGCGTTGGAAGCAAGATCAACTTCGTGTTAACGATCGATTCGGTCAAGGGTCTCTCTCCGCATGATTTCTCTGCCATCCATCTTCAAGCTAGGCTGGCCTCGTTTATCGGACCCAGCGTCGCTGCCGAAGAGGTGTTCGCTTCTTCCGTCGTTGATTTGGAGAGTGCTTCCCTTTCTGATCTCAAGTTCCGTCGAACGTTCACCATTGGTGCAACGACGAAGACGTTGGCTCACATCAGAGAAGGTTACGCGCCTATAGAGTTCTTCGCTTCCGTCACGCCTACCTATCTGGAACGTCTGGAACGGTGGGAAGAAATGCGCGAGCAACGGATACCTTTCACCAACGGAAACGGCACACACACCAACGGGACGGTCTCACCCAGTTCGCAGTCACCGCGACCCTCGACCCAACCAATGAGACGGTCTGAGACAGAGTTCTTCATGGAGCAGACACACGACGTCGTGGCGTGGGTACAGCTGTGCGAACTGGGACCAGATGGAGAATACGTCCCAGTGCCAGTCGTCACCTCAGGAGGTACCGATCCCGGAACCTACACGTTGCATCAAGGATTACAGAGGAGAATCGTTTTGCACCTCGCGTGTAATTCTGGGCGACAGCTTCCGTGGTCGGAACTTACCAGGGTAAGGATAGGGAACGTGAGGCTACTGGATCTGAAGGGTCGGTTGCACGATTCGACGTCGAAGCCCCTGGTGACTCTACCGCTTTTACAACAACAAGACGTGGAGTTCAGGCCGGATGGCACTGGAGAGTTGAGAGCGGAGGCCCTGTGGGATTCGAGTGTCCACGACTCAATACTACTCAACCGCGTTACCGGTTCCAACCAGAAGATCATGCTACAGCTAACCTGGTCCGTCGCCGTGGATACTTGCGCAGAGCCTGTCCAGTTCAGCACTGATATCACCATCACGATTCAAACCCGAGACGCGCGACCTCCTTCGAGGCTGATGACATTCCTCGGATCAACCAAGGTCTTGCCCAAGACGAGCACGGTCTTTCACGTAAGACTTACCCCGCCATTAACGAGATCGGCGAAGGATCTGTGGAGACTTGACACCGCGGAGAAGTACGTCCGGGGAGAGGAGGCACTGGGGAACTGGAGACCGAGAGGTATCACCGTTGTGGAAGATTACTCGAAACTTGTGACGATGGAACGAAGAGCCGCCGACGTTCAGGCAACCCGCGTTATTTTGGCTTCCATGCCTCCCAAACCTCCGACACAGGCAAATTCCATGGCATGGGGTGGGGAGGAGCTTCTGGAGAAATCTGTTGATTTATGGCAGAAGAAGTTCGGACATCGGGGCGAGGTACACTCTTCCATTCCATCTTCTTTGACTCGGGTCTAATGCCTTGATGTATAGATTGTGTTACGACAGGAACCTGAGGAAGAGGTCGCGAGCTCATCATCTTCGAAGGTGTTTGATACCGAATCCCTCAACTCTTTGAAGCTCGTTTCCAGCACGAAGCTAATACGAAGGAGGTAACGTGTCCCCGTCTTGAGCCTTTCAAACTTAAGCTGACAGGGAAGTGTCAGTGATGGCCCCACCAAGAAAGGCCATCTTTCAGTTTTGTTGGACGCGAACCTCAATACCTGGGAGCGGCGGTGGTTCGTGCTCAGAAGGTAAAAACCATCACTACCACTGCAGCGAAGGTTGTTCACAAGGGTTTCTTGTTCCAGACCTTATCTGTACATGTACGCTCACTCCAACGAGTTGGAGGAGAAGGGTGTCATCAACCTGAATGCGGTCAACGTCGAGAGTAACCCGGATATGGAAATGCTGCTTGGGGTAAGTCGATGGGTTTTCGATCGCTTTCCTCGCTATTGGGTGTTGATCAAGATATCCCTTCTCTGCGGACAGAAAAAGTTCACTCTTACTCTTTTCACCGCCTCCAACTCGTACGCTCTTGCTGCGCCCAGCGCCAAGGAGCTCCAATCGTGGACTAGCAAACTCGACCCCACACGTTTGTTGGCTTAGTCAATCGTTCATCCTTTCATCTCCACCCACCCGCCCACGTTCGTGCGTTTCTTTTTAGACCCTCCTCGCGTCTCTTCCTTGCTTAAGGGAGATTAGATTCCTTTCCCTACAGTATCTCCAAGCGTTTTTTTGACATGCTTTCTCTGTTACAATAACGACCCCTTTACGAAGTACTCTACCCGGGAATATTTGAGGAACACAAAAACTATGCGGAATGTAACACTTTCTTTATCTCCAGCTCTAGCTACGCGGTTCGGCCGATACCCCAACTTTATCCCTCTCGTTATTTACCCCAATAGACTTCGTACCATTCTCGGGTGTGACATGATTTAACTCCTGCGCGCTTTTTTCCTCCCGCCGGGCATTTCGGGTTTCATACTGTAATTTGCTTTGGCTTTGGTCGCTCGGAGTTTGACGTTCACTCTTCTGGATTGGAACACTAATAATGCATTCTATATCCTTAGCGCGCGGCGCTCCAGCCCGTGTACCATTTCGTATGTCGATTGATCAGCGGGGATCCTCACTTGCAGAATGAGGGAGCGAGGCGCCCGAAATCCGAGTAGCGCCCCCAAAGAGTGTGGGTCAAAGCCAAACCCATGAGATTCATAACGCTGTGTTGGTATACATATGCGTGCGCGGGGAATCATGGGTATCCACTATGGGTAAATGCAGAATATAATATATAAATAATGACGGCACGACACGAAGGACGAGGGCCCAGACCAAGATAATCGAAAAACGTAGATCGCAAAAATCACAGCGAGTGGGAAAGCAACACAACAGGAAAAAGCCAAAACAAGCGAGCATCGAGCACTACTCGCGCTACCCGATCAATCACACGGGGCAGGCATGCCATTCTACAATTTTTCCGTTCAGCGTCTCGTGAACCCAATCGTAGAGTTCGGGCGTACCTTGTAAAACGTGAGCATGTGACACGTAATGTACCCCTTCGCGAACCCCGCTCCAGCATACGCGAAGAGGTATCTCCACTTCCGCTTGAACGACTCGAACGCGGCGGGATCTCGGAGCCCTGGATATCGTTTCGCCATCGTCTCCATCGTCACGTTGGCCTCCAACCTGCGACCCCACTCTCTCAGCGTCCGTGGGTAATGAGCTCCATGGTTCTCGACGGACTGGACCGAGAACCGGTTCTTGGACGCTTTGGTGGCGGCGTTGATCAGGGCCGTGGTACACGGGAGCGCAGAGTTGGGCCACATGTAACGACGCATGAAGTCCTCTGGCTGGTAAGTCCTGTAACGGGACTCTGGAAACGTCGAGGCGGTTACGACAGCGGCAGCGTCCTTGTCCTTCAGAGCCCAGTCGATGAGCTTGAAGTAGGTCTCGTAGTGTTGAGTCCCCACGTGCTGAAGGTTACAGGACGAAGGGATCAGCTTGGCGGGAAGGGGACAGAAAGCGGGTACTGACTTCTACCATCTCCACGCTCACGAAGGCATCGAAGCGACCCGCCCATTCGATAGGCATATCTCGGTAATCCATCAGGTGGACGCGGATTCTATCTTGGAGTCCAGCTGCCCGAATCCTTTCCTCCGCCAGAGTCTTCTGTTCGATAGATAGCGTCAGGGTATCAACCTCTGCACCGAACGAGCGGGCAGCCTGAGGGTACATTAACACACAATTCACCGACGTCGCAAGATACGCTCACCTCTATAGCCATTCCTCCCCAACCGGAGCCAAACTCAAGAACCTTCATGCCAGGCTTCACTCGGGCCATGGTCAAAACGTGGTGGATCTTCCTCCGCTGGGCCATCTCGAGATGAAGAGGCTGAACGGTCGGGAGAAGGTCTCCCCTCAAGCCTCCTTCCTTATCAGACCACAGGGCACAGGAGTACATCATCTCCTTGCTAAGGAAGCCCTTGAAGAGATCATTGGATTGGTCGTAGGCGTCCATGACGTTGAGTCTCGCCTGACTCAACGACTGGCCGAGGAAGGCGTTGTAGAAGCCGGACACCAAAGCGCTGAGCCTGCTCAACGTAGAATCGAGACCGGTCATCTCGTCGTAATTGTCGATCCAAAGCTATGTAGAAGTCAGCCTTTTTTTCAAACAGAGACGTGCGAGTTTGAACATACATCCATCATACACTTCAGGTTATCGACGTCGATATCGCACATCATGTACGATTCGCTAAGGCCGAGGTCCGCAGAGGCGAGCACTCGCATGTAAAAGAGATCGTTGTGAACCGTAACTCGAACGGCGTTTCGACCCTCCTTGTAGGTTCCGAACCGGTAGACTCCCTGTGAGTCGACGATTTCGAGGTGCCCGACCTTGATGGCTCCCCGTAGAAAGTTGAGAATCGAGGACTTCGCTAGAGGTGTCATGTGCTCAGTTGCAAGGAATTAAGCAGCCGGCGCTCGACCACCCACCAAAGGACGTAGACCAAGAGGTCGAGAGGAAACTCGAAGGCAGCATAGAGAAAAACGAGATTGGGTCGTGGACGACCTCGGCGAAGCGTGAAGAGGAGGTGAAGGTGGTCATTGCGACTTGGCTGTTACTCGGGTAGTGGAGAGGTTGGGTTGGCGGGGAGTCCACCTGGGCTTATATCGAGGAGCATGGCAAGCGGGCATGATACCAAGGATGGACGAGATATGTTTTGTGGTTAGTGATGAAACCGTTCAAAGCGTTCCGAGATGAGGATCGCCATTTCTTGGCTGTCGGAAGTGCTGCGTTGATTAAGAACGCTTAAATGCATCCCGCCAGACCTACCAAACCCACTTGCCTCTGAATGAGTATCACTGTCGTGGTTTGTGCCAGATCGCGGCGGGCGTCACCGAGAAAACCGCACGCACTTCCCACGCTCTCCTCGCTCGATCGATAAAAAAAAAAAAGCAGAATATGACGGACTCCACCAGCATCTTGCATAGATCTTGCCAGTTTGGTCAAGCAAGAAGATGCATTTCGGACAGAAATCGGGAGGCGATACTTTCCGAAATTGGCTCCGCTCCGTCCTACGTGATCGCGCACTTGGCGCTTCTTCCCCGTTTATTTCCGCTTTCCCCGCTTTTTCAAACAGAAACGGTTTCCCTGATGTGCTTTTTGTGAAAATTATCATGGCTGGCTGTGCAGCCGGTAGTGTCGCATGCCTACGATTGTTGATTCTACAGGCAAAATGTGAATTGAGTCCTAGCTGGGCAGTATCCTACGGTTATCAAGCACGCCGGGCGGTCAAATGTAATTTCAAATTCCGCCTGGTAATCACTAGAGGATGTCGGACGCCAGAAAGGCGGTCGCTCCCTTCGAATAGCCTCACCGTGCTTTTGTGCAGGGCCGAGGGTTAATAGAAGCGATCAGATCGCGGACCTCTGGTAATCTCGCGGCCCCTCCAATCACCAGAAAGATTGCGATTTCAGTTCGAGACCTCTCCCACGAGAAGTTTGGGTGCGACGGTAATTGTTTTTCGCGCATTTCAACTGCATAAACGGCGTTAATGATAGCAATTTGTGCGGGAGAGTTGCACAACCCCGCCATAAAGCGGATGCCAACGCCCCTAAAGCGTAGGAATGAGTGAGAGACCGCAAGAGATCCGCACGTATATTAGCCTAATTTCCTCCGGTAATCTCGGGGGGCGTCCTACACACGCCCGATTAACGAGGACGCTGACCAACCTCTGGAGGTTTCTGCGTTCTGGACTGCGTCGGAGGAATACTTGATGTTGACGTCAGTTGCGGTAGATCAGTGGGAGGGTCTGTTTGGGTGACTTGTTTGGAACACAATGGTTGGCCGTTATTGAGTAAAACTCCGGGATCAACAGAAACGTACTGGTACCGTACATCTGGGCCTTCGCGAGACTAGCTCGACCGGTCCGGTGGAGTGTTTTCCTCGTCTTCAGTGTCGCAGTCATTGTAGGGATGATGTTAGCCAAGCATTGACCAAAGCATTTGGCCAACGGTTAGGATGCCTTCCCTCGTTCAGCAAGTCGGTAAAGGTTTTGCCGAAAGGGGCACGCATTGACGGGGGGACGACGTTGGCCGAAAGCAGTGCGACACTGGTCGCAACGCCACATAAATCGAGTGGGTCCATTGAGGTGCCGGCGAAAAAGACCCGCCGTGCTAATGTCCCTGAAAACCAGGATAAAGCATGCGAGTACGTTCATCGGTCGGAGTGCTTGGAAGCATCTCAAAGTGCATCAAAGCTGGCGGACCCATAACCGGTTTTTTACGCGGTGCATTCCAACACCCAGGAACCGACCGAATGGCAAATGATCGTGATTTGAAGCTGATACGTTCTACAACCATCCCAACACTCGCGAACTCGGCAAACTCGCTTGTGCTCGATATCTTCGCGGGGACAGACTGCGGTTGTCCATTCTCCCGGACCCAACTTGGCTCCAATACCCAACCCGGTTTTGGTAAAGTTCGAACGATGTGGCGTAATTGCCGGGCAAAACCGAATCCAAGTCATTTCTCCAGTGAGTCTAAACATGACATTTGATAATTGCTTATTGTAACACCGGCGTCTTCCCGGATGATTTTCGGGGAGGATAACCAGGGAAGCCCGCGAATCGGCTAAGCCGTAACCACCACACGATGGGGCGGCGAATCGATGTGACCGTTGGAACGTTGGAGGCCCAGGTCCGTTCTCGGACCTCGCGATGGGGATCAGTATCATTATTGCGTTTGGTCGAAAACGTGGTCAGGTTTCATTTAGATCTCTCTCAGCGATCTCTTTATCTTTCGGTTGAGGGTGACCGACTGATGGCTGGCCGTTGGAAAGGTACGGCTGGCGAGTGTTTGAACAGGCGACTTGGTCAGCAAGCTTAAGAAAAGTCACGTCCTGGGTCTTTTTCGACGCTGGTACTGATTGCCGGGGCAAAAAGCCTCAAGGTTTCATTACTTGCTACATCCAACAAATGATTTCAAATTGGCACCGCTCGATTGCTGACGGCCTATAGTTACCTTCCAATGAGCCAACTGTTCGGAGGTGTTTGTGAACCTTGCAAAGATTTCTTGCGAAAGCGGATCGTGAAGTAGTAGGCGGGACCGATGATCGTCCCTTATCGCTTTAGTCCAAGAGAATGAAATCGCTGTCGGGAGAGCACCAGAGAGGAAATATCGATTTTTTCAGGGGTGTCCTGACCGGTGAATGTAGCGTAAGTGCGATATACAGACGGTGTAGATAAATGGGCTAGTGCGCCTCGTGTAAGTACTGGGAAGGTCTAATGACGTTCACAAGACCAAGACTAGAACCCGGGTGTAGGTGCTTGTGTGTGAGTTGTGTGAAGGATTGAACCACTTCCGCCCGTGTCGAATCAGATTCAGAGCCGTATGACGTAACTCACGTGTCTGTAATGTAGTTAATTTTATGCATACAAGGCTTAGCTTCATACATGTCCTACGCCGCCTTTTCCGAACTGCACAAGAACACCGAGAGATGTCGATGAGCCATTCGGCATCCCATCACTCATGCAATTGGACGATCGGACCGGTTATCTTCGTAATATTTGTGCAGCGTGTCCCGGGTATTTTGCACCCCGTTGGTAAAAATCATGGGGACACTTTTTTACTCTCCCCCAATCCTTTTCTTTCTACCCCGGGCCCACAATGGGTGTCGTCTCTCGCCCCTCCGGTGTCGTCCAGTATGACTCTAGAGCTCAACCCAAGCCCGCCCCTCATCTTTCCCTGCCACTGTTACCCAATTCCACCGCCATACCCTTCATGCCGCATTCAGATAAATCAGATAAATACGTGGATAAACTCCTTAGCAAAGCAGAGCCGTTGCCTCCCATCACTTGGTCCAACTGGCACAAAGAGATTCGATGGTTCAACCTCTCGGTGATCGTCATCACCCCGCTCGTCGCCCTCTATGGGGCTCTCACAACTCACCTCGAAACGCGTACATTCTGGTTTTGCGTCTTGTACTACGTGTTCAACATGATCGGTGGGTTTTTTACTCAGTTAGGGGTGATTTCCATCTCGGCTAATTTTGTTCGGGACCCCAAGGAATAACGGCTGGTACGCACCCCAACACTTCGCCAGCTTTATCTTGCCGTAACGTGTTATTGTCAGGTTATCATCGCCTATGGTCTCACCGGGCGTATAATGCTTCTCGGCCTCTCGAGTATTTCCTCGCTGTGGCCGGAGGGGGCTCCGTTCAGGGAGCGATCTGGTGGTGGGCTCGTGGCCATAGGTCTCATCATCGGTGAGAAATTTCACACCCACTCGCGTCCGCCACAGACCCCTAACCCAGTTCAGCTACACTGATACCGACCTAGACCCATATAACGCTGAACGCGGTTTCTGGTGGGTGAGTGACGAACCCTCCTTCCAAATCTCCCGGATCATCCGTTCGTAATGGCCGGTCATCGAATCTAGTCTCACGTCGTCTGGATGCTCGTAAAACCAAGAATCAAGCCTGGACCGGCCGACATCAGCGACCTGCGCAATAACGCGGTTGTGCAGTGGCAATACCGGAATTATTTCGCAATCGCTGTGATTTGGGGGATGATCGTCCCCACGGTCGTTCCTGGATACCTATGGAACGACTGGCGCGGCGGATACTTCTATGCCGGCTTCTTTAGGATGGTCGCAGTTCATCATGTGAGCAACACGTCCAACGTCATCGCTTGTCGAGTTCACTAATGTCGAGTTTCGCAGTCTGTCTTTGCGGTCAACTCTTTAGCTCATTGGCTGGGCGAAAGTACATTCGATGACAAGCACACGCCAAGAGACCATCTAGTTACGGCGTTTGTGACGCTCGGGGAGGGTTACCATAACTTCCATCATCAGTTCCCAATGGATTACCGGAACGCTGTGAAATGGTACCAATGGGACCCGACTAAATGGTTTATCGCGGTTTGCAACAAGCTTGGACTGGCAAGCCATCTCCGCGTCTTCCCCGAACAAGAGATTGACAAGGGGAGGCTGACGATGCAGCTGAAGAAGCTCAAGGCCAGACAGGATACGCTTGAATGGCCCATGGACTCGAACGACCTGCCCGTCATCAACTGGGAGAGTTGTAGGTTTCCAGGGCTATCCGTCGCTGCTGTCCATTGACATCTATTCTCCTAGTCAAAGAACAGTCCAAGACTCGCCCGCTCGTTCTCGTTGGAGGGTTTATCCACGATCTATCTTCTTTCATGGACCAACATCCTGGAGGTAGTGGCTTGCTTTTCTCTAATATTGGCAAGGACGCTACCACCGCTTTCTTGGGTGGTGTCTACGAACACTCTCACGCTGCTCATAACGTGCGTTTCGCCCATTCATTCAATTCGACTAGACCCGAAATGCTAATGTGGTCCTGGATTTAGTTGTTGGCCATGATGCGGGTCGGTGTGCTCTTGGGGGGACTTGAGCACGTCTCTGAGATCTACATACCACCCGCCCAGCGGTTGCGTGTCGTGGATTTCGGAGAGGAGATTTAGCCATCCAACGATCTTAATTCGCCAACCCGCCCTGCTTTCGATTCAGTGTTAAACTTACTTAATGTTCTCTGACCCACGCTGTCTTTCTGTTGGAAACCCGCTCTAATCACCCTTCTGTCTCTAGCACCTTTTTATGTACTACATCCCACCTTTTAGGTTGTGAGAATTAATAAACCGGGTGTTCGCTGCTTTACTACTTGTCGACATGTGGCCCCTTTTCCCAACGATGACAAATTATATCCTATTGTCGAACTCTACGGTTCGCCTCACGGCGCGTCAATCTTTTCTGACATATCTCAATATTCGCGTGTCAACGAGGGTATGCCATCTGTCCGGGAGGAATGCACGAGTGGCGGCCAATGGTACGCTAGTAAAGTAGGATAAATGCAGCGCTACCGAATAGGTGGGCATTTCAGTGATTAGGTGACTCACGCATTTCAAGGAATGGATCCTACCGCGCGCGGAGATCCCAATGTGAAACGCACACTGGCCGAATAGCCCGCAGGTTCAGACATAGTTCGAAAAAATAAAAATAAAAATAAAAATAAAAAGTGGGGAGAGTCCAGACCGGTTTTCCATAGACGTGAGCTTAAATCGGCCAACACTTGCGCCGAGCGGAGAGAGGTTGACGTAGAGGGTTCGTTTCGGCTCCAGGTCTGAGGAGCAAGGGGCGGGAGTGAGTTTTGGGGGAGGGTTTCTGATATTCACAATACGCTCGTCCACATGGCGCTACGCCGACACGCCCAAGTTGGCTTGTCTCGTAAACTCCCGCGCCCCTCCTCGCTCCCTCCTCCCCCTCGTCCTTTTGGTAGGTTCACCTTGAGCACGATGGCTCCCAATGCTTGGATCCCGAATCGCTACCCCCAGTCACGTCGTTCTGATCACGTCGATGTCTACAAAAGCAAGGCCAAGGGCTCCGTAAACGTCCCTGATCCTTACAATTGGCTCGAAAAGAACTCGGATGAAACCACTCGCTGGGTCACAGAACAAGAAAGCTACACTCGCGAATACCTCCACTCCAGCCCACACTGGAAACGCATCGAGGCTGACATCAGGAATGTGACCGATTACGCCAAGGTGCGCTTCGCTTCACGCTCACCCCTCCGTCGACATTCCAATCCAAGCCACGATCGATCCTGAACACGAACGGCTCTAGTTCTCCGCACCTTCCCTCAAGGCTGACAACAGGTGGTACTGGCACTACAACAGTGGTCTCCAGGCTCAGTCAGGCACGTGCGGCGATACCATCCTTCGTCATATCCTTATCCCCGACCATCAGCCATCTGGAGATCAAAGACGGAGGAACTGCCCGACTTTTCCAAGAAGGAGACCGAGATCGGACAAGTGTTTTTCGATGTAAGTCACAGCCTAAATCGCCGTTGATCGGGTTCCACACCTCAACCCATCATCGTATCCAAGCCAAACCTGTTGAGCGAGGATGGAACCGCATCTATACGCACCAGCGCTCATTCAAAGGACGGAAAATACTTCGCCTACGGAATCTCGAGATCTGTCGGTGTTTCTCCCGGTCACCCGCGCTTCGTTGCTCAGCTTTTCCACAGGGATCCGACTTCTTCACCATCTACGTTCGGCCAACCACTTCTCCCCTTGTCCAGAGAGAGGGTGAAACCCGTGTTTCTCACGACGATGGTCGATTGCCCGAAGAGATCCGTTTCGCAAAATTCTGTTCCATAATCTGGACCCACGATAACAAGGGTTTCTTCTACCAGGTAAACGCCGCAATCCTACACGTAATACTCTGTCCTTACATTCTTTCCTCCAGAGGTACCCCGAGCGCGTTTCGCATGGGGAAGCCTCATCAGACAAGGCCGGAACTGAAACTACCAGCGACATCAATGCCGAGTTGTATTACCATAGAATCGACACTCCACAGTGTAAGCGTTTCGTATATTCCTGGTTTTCGTGATGCTGACCTGAGGCTGGATGTGCGTATCCAGCTGACGACATTTTGGTCCTCAAGGATCCAAAACATCCCGATTGGATGTGGTCTGTCTCCATCTCGGAACTCGATGGCCGCTTCCTCGAACTTTACATCAGCAAAGATTCGTCTAGAGTGCGTGTGCCTTGCCCCCCTGCGCTTCAAACTGTGGCTGAGCCCGCTCACTTGACCCCGTTTCACTCAAATAGAAATACCTCGTGTGGGTTGCGGACCTCCAAGAGAACGAGATTGGCCCAAACTTGAAATGGACCAAGCTCGTGAATGAATTTGATGCCAGTTATGACATGTTGGTTATTCTCACCCGTTGGATTTGACCTATTCTGTATTCTGACCCCGTTATTCTTTTCTACGTGAAGCATCGGGAACGACGGTACACTCCTCTACTTGGTAACGAACAAGGACGCACCTCGAGAGAAGATCATCACGGTGGACATTGCGGACCCAAAATTCGCGCCGAAGGATCTCGTTCCTGAACAGAAGGATGCGAAACTCGAGATCGGGATGTTGATTAAGGACCATCTCGTGGTTGTGTACAAGAGAGATGTGCGCGGGCTTTCCCTCCAGTTCGAACAAGGGAATGGAATTTAACCGATGGTGATAGGTCAAAGACGAGATATACATCCACAGCCTCAAGGATGGGAAACGCATCACTCGACTCGCTCCGGAGTTTGTCGGGGAGGCTGCCATCTGGGGCAAAAGGCGGCATCCCTGGTTCTTCGCCACCCTCACGAGCTTCACCAACCCTTCACTCCTTTACCAGTATCGTTTCGACGACGCTCTGAAGGAAGGAGAAAAGTGGAGGCAGCTGAGGTCCACGGAAATCAGGGGTTTGCCACAGGATGAGTTCATTTCGAAACAAGTCTGGTATGAGAGTAAGGATGGGACCAAGGTTCCGATGTTCATCGTGAGGCACAAGGATACCCCTCTAGATGGAACCGCCCCTGCCCTACAATACGGTCTGTCCACCCCGCGTCCTCTCCCTCTTCTTTTGGGATATGTGAGCTGACTGTGGGACCTGGATCATAGGATACGGGGGTTTCAATATCTCCATCAACCCGTTCTTCAGCGGAGCCATCCTAAAATTCGTCCAAAAATGCAAGGGGGTGCTTGCTGTTCCCAACATTCGAGGTGGAGGCGAGTTTGGTAGGGAGTGGCATCTTGCCGGTACTAGGGAGCGAAAGGTATGTGTCCTGTAAGGTTTCCCCTTCTATAGGAACCAACGCGAGATTATCCACGTAGGCCAATTGTTTTGATGACTTCATCGCTGCATCGTGAGAATCGCTTTCCTGCGAACGCCTGATTATTTTCTGAGGTTCCCTCTAGCGAGTACCTTGTAAAGAACAAGTATGCCGCTGCGGATAAGCTTACGATCAATGGTGGCTCGAACGGAGGTGCGAACACTGGATTGTCTTGTGTGGTGTTTTTGACGCGTTTTTGACCGATGTCCCCCGCATAGGTCTGCTCGTGGCTGCGTGTGTTAACCGCGCACCTCCTGGAACGTTTGGTGCCGCAGTGGCCGAAGTCGGTGTTTTAGACATGCTTAAGGTATTGTAGCCCCTGTGCTTGCTGCCTCCCTTGGCGTTTGGTTATTGATAATGAACGGCGCTGTGCTACAGTTCAGTCGATACACGATAGGTCACGCCTGGACTTCCGACTACGGCGACCCACAAGTCCCAGAAGATTTCGACTTTATCTACCCTATATCTCCTTTGCATAATATACCCACGGACAGAGTGTTACCACCCACCATCTTGTTCACTGCCGACCGTGAGTCAACCTTTGTTTTATTCCGCGGGTTGAAGCTCAAGATCTACCATCTTTCATCCGTCCGCAGACGACGACCGAGTGGTCCCCTTGCATTCTTTCAAACACGCTGCGACGCTGCAATACCTACAGGCCAAGAACCCTCATCCCTTGTTAATCAGGCTCGAGACCAGGGCGGGTCATGGGTCTGGGAGGTCGACTGAGCAAATGTACGTCCCCGTTCCGGATTGCGTTTGTGGACGAGAAAGACTTGCTGATATGTTTCTCGTGTGCGGGATGTAGGATCATAAGCGCTGTTGACAAGTTTGCTTTCATAGTCCATACTTTGGGCCTCAGGTGGAAGGACTAGATGCGTGTCAATGGTTGTGTGATACCCCATGATTGTCACGGCGGAAAAAACCCTATAGGCTCGATCGGACTTGCATATACATACTATCTTACTAGAGACCTCATGTGAACGACCTCGGACGGTGGTCGTTGGTACCAGGATTTGACTGTTCGCGGGTCATGAAGGCTGGGAACGCGGACCACCCAGCCGACGAGCCACCGCGGATCCTAGTCTAGAGTTTCGTTCATGATTGTCGCTGGGTAGTACCCACCGTTGAAAAAATCGGGGTGGGTATTGCTGTCGGTCTTACCGAGATATGCGGATTTTATCGAAAAATCAAGCAGAAACTCACGTTTCGGATGCCTGCGCTGTATCCTTTGAGAGCGATGTGAGATGGGGGGTCGGAGGTTGCATGTATTATCTGAATGTCTAACTTGTGAGGTATCCGAATAATGGTGGGATAACGTATAAAAAAAAGCCGAATGTGTATATACAACCCTCGCACATCGTGTAAAGTGAGCGCGATGGTAACTCTATTGAACGAATTCAATCGTTTTCCGTCGAATCGAGACCTTCTCTTCTCGCAGCGGCTCTCCGGAGTAACCACGTGATATTCTCGTACACCACGAACGTAACGCAGGTTCCCGGCAGGACTCTAACGAGGTTGGTCCCGAGGCCACGGTAGAACCCCCTGACACCTGCTTCGGAGTATGTTTTGGTGATGCAAGTGGGGATGTTGGGATATAAGTGCGCCGTGGCGTTGTTCTGGGTGGGCGTGGTGGTGATAGTGAGGGATGTCATCAGGTTCGGGTGTTTGGGATGGTCGATAGGATATACGCACTTGGATTCGCGCTCGGACGACTTGGTATGGGTAGCTTATAGCCAACGCAAAGATTTTGCTAGCTCCGGAAGCCATTATGTACGTGATGTTGGACTTGGAAGGGGATAAAGAAAGCAGGTCAGCCGACGATACGTTACACGCAGGGGCGCGAGAACCCACCAACTTATCATCCTCCGTAGTCCAAGGCTTCCCAGCTTTTTCAAACGATTTCCGCTTTTGCTTAAAGGCCAAGATTTTGATCCGTTCGTAAGCCATGAACTGTAGGGCCCCATTGCTGACGCCGACCAAGGCCAAGAGAGTCCCGCGATAGAGACCTCTCAATCCCTCCGTTTGGTAGATGCTTGATAATCCATCTGTACAGCAATTAGGTCATCGGTCTCGACGAACATACGTGTGATTTCACGACCATAGGGCAGAGGCGACTTACGCCGTAAGTTCCTGTACGCTGTGGGATCTTTGGGATGGGTCGTGAACATCCGGACTTTCACCACCCATATAGGGTTGGTGAGTATCGCGGTAGCGGCACCTAAGAACACGATTAACAACTTCGTGAACATCCGAGGGGACGGAATATGACTGACTAGCCTCCGCGGCGTACAGCAGGGTCAGTGCCGACGTTAACTCTGCCCCCCCTTCGGCCCCTCGTTTCTTCAACATGTTATAACTAACATCAAACAAACACCGGTCAATCTCGAGTCGAACCACAAAGGTCAAGCATCTGACCAAAAGGAAGGGAAAGTAAGCTCACAATAAAAAGTACAACCCCCAACTACTCGCATTCCCAGCAACGTTCGGCCCAACGCCTCTATACAACCCCTTGACTCCATCCTTAGCATAAATATCTCCCAACGAGAGCCGGATGTGCCTGAACACGTTTCCCTTCCCCGGCGAGGTGGAAGTCTGAAGCCTAGTCTTTAATAAGTCCAAAGGGTGCATGCAAAACACCGCGGCGACTCCAGCTCCGATCCCTGCGACGGCGTGGTCCTGTTAAATGTACGGGATTTTCGTCCGAGTTAATTTCCTTCCGTCATGCGTGATTTCTCGGACGGACGTACCAGAGCAGCCGAAGGGAAGAAGCTAGGTTGACTCTCTTTCGACATAGGTATACCGGTGTCTGAGAGGTAACATTAGAGAGTGGGATCTGGTTATGTCGACGACATCGTCGGAGCTCAAGGGGGTTTGTCCGACTCGATTTGCTCCGTCATCTGTCGCGACTTGTGCCGCGCCTTTCCGATCACTCCAGCACGTGGAGATTACTCTCACCAACTGATCTCACCGGTCCTGAACCCAAAGGAAAAAATCATGATATGTCCATAGTATACATGTGTGTCTATAACTTCCACTACACTACTTACCGGAGGCGAGCGAGATTTGACTAGTGTGGAGAAGCAAGAAAGAACAGGTTCAAGACAAAACGAAGACCAGCTCCCAAGTTCGGAACCGTCCCAAGGGCACACGGAAAGCGGACAATCGTGGCAAAAGTATAACGAAGAGGCAAAGCTCATCAGATAGTGATGTCCGAAAGCGAAAGATATGCAAGGCAGATACATCCATCCACTCGACGAGACAAAAAGAGCGGCCAAGTAGTAGGGAAAGTCGTTTAGCGATGTGTCGTCTTTGGTTTGCGAGCTGGTACAACGTCCAGAACTCCTAGACGAGGTACTCCTGACTTTGGACTCGAATAATGGCCGAGCGCGAGTGGGTGATATGACGGATTGCTCCAGCTCCGTACTCCTCTTGAGCCTCGGGTTCGACCATATCGATGCGATTGGGCAAGTCTTGTTTATCGGTTCGGTCGTGGATGCCCCTGGTAGCGGCTCCCCACATCCTGCTCAAGAAGCCACCCTCCTTGCGGGAATGAATGGTTCCGGTGCGAGAAAGACCTTTAGTGTCGTTCTTCAGGAGAGAACCCCAGGAGACGCTCCTGGAGGGCATCCCAGAGACCGGCCCAGAGCTTTCAGGGTCAAGAGCAACATCCTCGGAAGCGTTGATCAACCGAATAGTCAACGCGGAGAGCGTTGACGAGGGAGTCGAGTTCACAGGATTCGTAAGGCGCGGATGATCCACAGCTCCAGCGTCAGAGGGCGACGAGGCGGTAGTAGAATTCTTGCGCAGTCGTCGATATGCATGGGCCGGAACTGGTTTGAGGTGGAAGTTTGTGGGAGAGATCTGGTGTCGTTCGACCCCGTGACCGCGACCGTCAACAGCAGAGTCCGAGAGGAGAGGCCACTCCGAGTCCGAGTCTGCAGCAGAGCTCATGTCCGAAGAGTCACTCGCGAAACTTGGGGTACTTTGGATAGAAGAGGATGCGCTCGGGTGCCTTTGTGCAGGGGATGCGCAAGCGGTGGTCGCAGAACTTAGGTATACGGAGGACAGACGCTTAACAAGACCTTGGACGCCTGATAGAGAACCGGACTGAGAAGACCTCTCGCGAGGGGGAGTGGGTGGCATCAGCGCCTGGGCTCGGGCAAGACCAGCTTTTGCAACAACACTAACAGCAGCTGCGCGTTTCTCCTGAGTACTGGTTCGCATGAAGGGCGCAAAGTGATAGCAAGTCTCAGCCTCATCGAACCCAAGATCGTAGTCCAAGATAGCAAGCAGCTCGATCTCCGCCTTGGTGATCTCGAAGACGCCAAAGTAACCGGTGTATTTTGCCCAGTGAATGTTCTTCGGACAAGAATCGTTGAGATACTTGGCGGCAATGATCAATGTCGCCAAGAAGATCCGATGGCATGCAGTCTGAGAATCTGTGTGGGGTAAGCCAGGACTCGGCAATGTGATGTGGTTGAACATACATTTGACGTCTTCGGGCAACCGTGGGCGAAGACGTTCCAAGTAAATGAGAGTGGCAAGGAAAGTCGTGATATGAACGTTCGAAGCGTTAACTTGCATCGAGATGAATGTTTCCAGACTAGGCAAACCAAGGCAGTTCAAGGTATCCAGTTTCGAACGAGCAGGGAAGGACGTCTTGAAAGGGGTCTGAGGGGGTGTTGGGATACCAGCTCTTTCTGAGACCTCCTCGTTGGACCAAACAGCAGACCGAGTTTTCTGAGCCATATAGGAAATCATTTCAGGAGTAATCCTTTGGCGGAGAAGTTGCAAGAGATCTGGGTCGTGGTAGGACCTGGGGAGTAGAGAAGCGCAAAGAAGACGACTGGAAGACATGGCAAGTTGTTTGGGAAGGGAAAGTGAGGTGATTAAAAACTGTAAACCCGTCGAGGGATTTTTGGATCGTCTATGGGTTGGGGGAGGAGGAAGACGGAGAGGAGGAAGATATCAAGTTCAACAGGCGCTCACCCGCGGCTAAATACCTTATCTGGAAACCGGCCCAAACAAATCCAAACAATTGTCCGAGCGATCGACTCCTCCGTGACAGCCACACACAACGGGGCTGTCGACCGACCATGCTGGCTCAGGCATCCGACTGGATACTCACCCTCGGATTAGTCTTTGGAGGGTGTTGTAGGTGAGGCGAAGTTATTTTGACGTTCCGGTCGGGGATCTGATCATTTGATACTCAGTAATGCCCTAACGCTGGAGGAGCTGACCTCGAAATACCCCAACGTCGGCCATCTCCTCACTTTCTTCCAATTTCTGGTTGTCGCAGTCCATGGACTACCGAAACACCTCACCATAACCAGATGGAGAGGCATTCCGATACCTAAGCTCAAACCGAGGCGGGTCCCGCTTTCGGCCTACGTCGTCCAAGTGGTCCTGTTCTGCTTGCTCTCTATCCTCAATAACAAGGCCTTCTCCTACCTTGTTCCTATGCCTGTGCATATAATATTTAGGAGTGGTGGCCTTGCTGTTTCGATGCTCATGGGACGCATAATTCTGGGAAGAAGGTTGGCTGCGCTTTGGGCGTGTGAAATCCGGATACTGACCAGTCTTCCAGATATACAACCCTACAAGTGATGTCTGTGATCTTTGTGACGCTGGGAGTTGTATCTACCACTCTCTCCGGCACAAAGAAACCTAAGCCTGGGATTAACACCAACTCCGTGCCTCTTGTCGGCGACGTCTACCAGTATTTTACTGGGGTCATCCTCCTCAGTGTCGCACTTGTTCTGAGCGGTTTACTAGGTATCGTCCAGGACCGAACATACTCCAAATTCCGAGGTACCGGTGAGACACCGTGGAAAGAATCCATGTTCTACCTCCACTTCCTTTCGATGCCGATATTCATGTCACTAAAGAATGACATCACGGAGCAGCTCTACTCCCTCCAACAAACTTCGACATTTTCTACCTCATCCCTACCATTCCCTTCCCCTATCCCAATTGCATACCTTATTCTTGGTTTAAACGTTTTCACGCAACTGGTCTGCGTAGCAGGCGTCAACCGCCTCACTTCACGGGTGTCTTCATTGACCGTTAACCTGATTCTCGTTGTCAGGAAGGCAGCATCGCTCATCATCAGTCTAACGCTATTTGGAGACAGGGAAATGGATGAGTGGCGGCGATCGCTTTTGTTTGGAGGTGCGGGATTGGTGTTCGTTGGTACGATCCTTTACTCTATTCCGAACCAGCAGAAGGAGGAAAAAGTAGACAAGGTTGATTAGCTTCGGGAACTGCGACAGGTCTCTGTATTGGTATGTAGGATCAAACGGACAATTGGATCATCCACAGTCTTCACCAGCCGGCCGACACCCGCATACGGAGAACCCCCTCCGGAACAGTGAAGCCAGAATCCAGGCGGAGCCGATGCGCACAGTCAGAACCTTTGAGAACAACAGTCGGCGACCAGGTAAGGGCCATCAGTACGTACTTGGGGTAGCGACTGGAAGGAGGACGTACCCGGTACAACGGCCATCCGACAAGAGTCTTCGCCGACTGTTGTTCTGATCGCAGGGTTCTGAGTGCCTGTTCCTTCAGAGTCCGACGGGTGCACGCGAGTGATACGAGACTCTTCTGACCGCTATGTATAGCCTAGAGCGGTCGTCCGCAACGGGTCGGGTCAATTGGGTCAACCCGCTGATCGCGATTATCGGATGAGGGCCTGAGGCACGGATCGGCCCATCGAAGTGGGCGCCCAGCTCGAGAATTGACGCGTGACGGGTAATGTAGCACGCACATACACTACGTCACCGGTCACTAGTCCGAACTACTCGCCACCACTCATATGGGACTCCCACCAGGGTAGCCATCGCCTTACTGATACGCGAGGCATCGCCTTCCAGGGTGTAGGGAGCCTGGTACTGTGCCAGAAAAACAGGGCGGCGTCGTCACACTCCAAACGTCCGTTTCGCCTTGAGGTCGACCGTCCGCGTGGTTTCGGTCCCAATGCCCCTTCGGTTTTCTTCCGCGGGGGGTCGGTGAGCTCGATTCTTACCTCCACTTTGAAATATGTTGTCGGTATCTCCACGAGTCGGAGTAGAAGAGTGACAACCCTGCCTTTTACGTATTTCATTATTGGATGTAGGTGCCTATCGCCTAACTGCTGAGTGCTGAGACTTGAGGCTCGAAGCTCGAACATACATGAGGGCTCTAGAATCTCATGATTTCGGTGCGTTTTTTCGTGATTCGCTAATTTGCGATCAAGAGGAAACCGCCTCTCGAGACCATTCACCCTCGTGTTCGCGTGAATCGGTGTTCCCGCTCAAACCCTGGGTCCGGAACCGTCTTTGGAAATTCATTGACCGTGGTTTACTGCATGTACCCACAATCCGCCTCTACGCTGTCCAACGGCATTCTTCCTTTTGGAAAGTTGTTACAGTTGCCTCGGTCAAGGCGGCACAACTCGTATTTTGTATGCTGTCGGATGTCTATGCCGCCGACGGGGGTGCATTCAGATACCCATAGCTCCCGGTACTTTGGTGGTAGCGCGGAATGCGGAGTTTTGACCTCACCCGTGACCAGGTCAAAAGCTGCATTCTCGATTCCCCTTGCGACCCAACTCTCTGCTTGTGGCGCAGTTTGATATTGGTGTTCGTGATTAGGGTGACGCTGATAGGCTAGAAAGTCAAAAGTATGGTGAAGCGCGCGTTACCGCTCGCATTCTTCGTGATCACGAATGACTTGCCGCCGCTACACTATCACTTGGACAGGTTTAAGTTTATCCTGTGCTTCTACACCATCCTTGGGAGATAACGCAATGAGGTGCGTTTCCAGTGGACAATCGTTGATCTAACTCTAGATGGTGAAGTAGCGAGTGACTGCCGTAAGAACACAACTATGCCATCCTTCTCAGAAGGATGCTCAATATCTGAGAAGTCGCACACATCGCACAAGGTATCGAGGTAACGCCAACACACGGCGGGGTTGACTGAAGCAGATGAGATTGCGGTCCTCCCGACCCCATGGTTTGGAAGATTGGCCGAGTTTCGAGCGAAACGGGTGTGGTACCGCGACTCGACTATAGATGTGAGCTGACCCAACGGAACGGTCGGGGTCCTGACAGTTCTGGGCATCCGTGTGCACGTACAGACAGTCACTGTTGATATTGACCCCTTTTACGGGACGCCGGCACGTGTAGCGGCAAATTTCGGTGACTAGGGCTTCGCCCGAAACTATATCAGAAGAGGTCGAGAGAGACGAGAGAATAGCCACGAGTTCGTTCCTTTTATGGTAGGTGTTTACCGGCCTACCACCGGCGCCGATAGACATATTATCGATCAGCCAGGTGGTTTGAGGAGGCTCCCCTCGCTCTCACTCCCCCCTCTTCGTCTTCCCTCCAAATCTTTCCGCCCACAAGTCAGCAGCTCATGCAATCCCATCTAAACGACTGGGACGAGGCCTTCCAGTATCTGTCTCGTGACATCCTTGCACCCGAAGTCATCACAACAGACCCGCAACAACAGGTTCCCACACCCCCCGTACGCTTTGGTCCGCTCCCCGGATGCTTGCCATGGCGCTAACCTTACTTTGGTCTGCTTCCGTTCAAGGCCTCAGATATCCTCTCGCCTTATCCCAGGGAGAGTACGGCCGTCGTCTCGGTCTCGACCACCTTCTTTCCAGGAGCCGAGCTGGGCCAGTCGCACCCCCCAGACTTGATTCTCCACAGTTCGGATTCGGTCTTTTTTTACGTTCACAGCACAGCGCTCCTCCAATTCTCGAATAACTCGTTCAATTCTTTCATTCCACCATACCCACTCTCTCCGACCTCAGATGACGGCTCGCAGCCAGTAATCATCGTGCAGGAAGACAGCAATGTTCTCAATATCGTCCTCCACCTCCTCTACATGATCCAGTGCTCACAGTTTTGTCCCTCCCCGGACGTCATATCAAAGACAGTTGGTGCCTTGAAACGATACGGGGTTTCTTTGGAGCCCTTCGCAACCCCTGACACGTGTCTGTACAACCTCATCCTGTCAAGGGCTCCACTCCATCCCATCGAACTTTACGCGATCTCCGCCGAACATGGTTTGCATGACTTGGCGGTCGCGATCTCGCCCCACCTAATGTCCTTCAATTTATCGACATTGACAGACGAGATCGTTATGCAAATCGGACCTACCTACCTCAAACGTCTTTTCTTCTTGCATCTTGGCAGAAACGAAGCACTGAAGAGGCTTATGTCCACCCCACCTGCACTGCATGGTCCGACCCCGCAATGTGACTTTGCGGAACAGAAGAAGCTCACCCGCGCGTGGGCTTTGGCTGCAGCTTATCTTGCGTGGGATTCGCGCCCAGGTCTGTCACGTAACGCAGTCCGTCAAATTGGACGCCAATTCATTCGCTTTGCTATTAGATCTCTCAACAAGTGCAATCAACTCGGCTCTCGGCTCGTTGCATGAACACCTCAGCTGTCAGCTCTGTCGGAATAATCTCAGGCAGCGGGTGAAACAGATCGTTGTCGAATGGTCAAGCATAAAGGTCAGTTTTTTCAGTTTGAATTCCTCCAGCCCCGCATCTTACGTATTCGGAGCGCAGAGGACGATCTGATCAAACCCCTTGACCCTATACCCATTATAACGCAAAACACGATCCCGCGCGCGTTCTGCAACCTCGAATCGCAGACCGTTGCGTCATAAGCTACGACAAAACTACCTTCAATGTCAGAAAAGAATCCACGCAATTATAATCGATTATAATCAAAGAGACTGTGGAGCCCCGCCAGCGTCTCCGATTTTAATCGATTATAATCCCAGGTTTTTTCTGACAATTCGGGCCCCATTTAGGTATCATCAGCATCACGGACCGCCCCGTGTCATTGTGGCTCTTTCCATCCCTCTACGCCGAACCTACCGCTTGCTTCCACCCAACCCATACACGAGCCACATTGGATAATACACGACATCCCAGAAACTTGCCTACCCCCCTCGCTACTCTTATCATTATTCGTTACTTTTCTCCTCAACTTTTTCACCTCGATTATTCCACCCACCGTCCCTCCCCCTCCCCCTCCCCCGCTTGTCGATCAGGGAATCATTCCTCTCGCACACACCAAGGGCGTTTAACTCCTTTTTGCTTCCGTGCCCGTTATTCCCCAGTTTGTAACAATATAGTCAACGCGCCCGATGTACATTTCTCTCTCTCTCTCTCTCTCTCTCTCTCGGGACTTCGACTGGTTTACCGATCGTCGACCTCTGTCATCTCGAATCGTTCTCCTACGGTGCACACACAAGTCGTGTCTCGTTCCTCAATTTTTCGTCTCATGTTCCCCCTCTATTCTTCAAAGGGTTATCATAAATCGTCGTCCGTTATCGTGCCTCGCGTCGTCCTCGTTCTCTTTGCATTAGTTTCGTCAGCTTGCTTTCTCGACCCTTGTTCCCTCACCATGTTTTCTCCCGTTTCGTTCCTGCAATATGGTAGAAGCGGTACGCACACAGGACTGTACACGACTCATATACGGGGGTCCCAACGACCCCAAGAAAGTTATCCCCCGGCTCTGGAAATTGTTTGCCGAAAAGTCGAAGCGACGAGGATTCGAACGCATGGGAAAAAAAAGGACCAACGCAGCTGTAGACCGTTGTACCATCATAAAGAGCTTCTAACCTTGATGTCTCGTAGTAGAGAAACTAGTTCCGACCCAAGCTCGGTTAGGTTGTATTGCGGGCGAAGGGCCCCGGACGTGAGGCCACTGAAAATTTCCGCAGGGGCACATTTTTGAACCTCAGCAGCATTCCCCGCGACCGTGACCCTGCGGGACGCGAAGGCTACGATAGTTAATGGGTGGACGGTCAAACCGAGGCCGATTAATATCGTTCTTGTGGGGCCAAAAGTCAGCGGGACAATCTCGCTGGCTGTGCCTATTCACTACTGTCACAGTCCGGCCCTCTGCTCGCGAGTCTCTGCGGTTCATACGATCGACTCGGACCGTGATCAACATTGCTATCACTGGTAACTCTGTAGACATTTTGGGCTATCTCCCGGCGGCTAATCCGGGGTGGCCGTCCGTAGGAAGTGAAATGCGGGCACGGATTTCCGTCCACTTTTGAAGAAAGCTATCAGGACCCCGACCGTTGCGTCGGGTTCATGAATGTTTGACGGCGCCCGCGCCCATTCCGCCCGAAACACAGCGAACTTAGTGTTCTGGCAAGTTCTCAGATCTTAGGCATTGAGTACTGAGTGTTGAGCAGTTAACGGCACCATTCTGGGGCGGACAGTAGAGTTTGTGTCGCTACGTGAGCATGTAGGTTTCCTCCCAGATCCGTTATCTAATGACAGTGACATGACGGTTCTCATATCTTTAAATATAGTTTATCCAGCAGACGGCCACATCCGCTCGCTGGTTTCCAGCTCCTCCCGAGACCGTCATGATCATGCTTACCCCTCAGCGTTCCGAATGAGCGCTCACGTTCAGCATTCGGGTTAAACGTTAACCCCTCGCTACGCATGACGAAGGTCCCGCTACTAGTCTGGAGTGCGCTCGGTTGGCATTGCCGCCGGTCAAAGTCAAACCTTACCAACAAAGTGGTGCAGACATGATTAATGATCAACGATTGTGGGCGCGCATCGGACAGCGTTGTATAAGTTCAGAGAATGTCCCAGGAGCAGCGGCTCATGTACCTCCAACAACTACTAGACAACCTTCCGGAATTAACAGGCTCGTACCATGACATTCGGTCAACTTTTTTTATATCAGTTCCTTGGATTCCGTCCAGGCAGATTGAAGCCCATGCCTTTATGGGGAGTGTATACAGTCCTCGTCCGCAGTGGTTAGAATACGGGGCCCATGACGAGGTGTAACATATGGGCCCGTCACCCGGTGCCTATACCTCCAGCAAATGGAAGATCAGCGACGTCAGTGGTGACAGAGCCTCCCTCACTTTGAATTGTCTCAGCGACCACTCCCACCATCTCCCCCTCGAGGTAGGAGTGGATAATTCTCTCCTTCAAGTCGAGGGTACGCGTCGACCATACCGAGATCTCACTCCGGCAGACTACCCAAATGTGGGAACTGTCGTGTGGTTGTCGTTAGACAGCTGGTCTGGTGAGCGACCTTCGAGTTCGACTTCACGCGGCAAGCTGCTATATGTTCTTGCGGACAGCCGACACTCAATTGACCGGAACCCCGAGATTAACGAGCTAGACGAGCTAGAAGCCGGTCGGGTGCCTAGCCCCAATGACCCTAGGATTGAAAAACCGAGATTCAGTCTTACCGGTAATGTCCCCAGCCACGCGCCGTTGTTTACACTTGTTTGTCCCCGCTAAACGGAACATTGTTGACGACAGGCGCGGCGGGGGCGGCGGCTTGGTAAGGGGCGGAATATACATTCCAGTGATCACTGCAGCGCGGCGGTAAATCGGGGGAGCAGCCGGGCGGAACCTTCGCGGCATTGTGGAGGAGATCGGCACCGTGATTTGAATGTGATCGCGTTGGAACCCCACAAATTCCCCAGACAGGGCCAGACTCCCCGTCATAACCCCACGCTACCAGAATTCGTAGATGGATCTCGCAACTCCGTACCCCTTCGGTCTGTTTTCTTCGTAGTCGGGACCGCCGTTTGCCACGCCGAGTCTCTAATAATATCTTTTTCGGGTGAGCAGGGAGAGGCGTTCGTGATTATTATGTACGAAAGCAGTCAAGTACTACAGATCTGACGGCTCTGGCGAGTTGTCGTTTCGCGCGACTCTGCTAGATACGATTTTTCCTTTCACCTGCCACGTCAGTACAAGCCTGTGCCAGTTCCGGTGGTATATATTATCGCAGCAACTGTATTTCAGTGAAATTCGGTCAAATCGGCCTTTGTCTGCCGGTGCGCGTGGTGCATGGCCATATGCAGGCTGGAATCCAGCCTCGAGTTCAGAGCTCGGGTTTAAAGAGGGGGGGGGGGTGGCCATATGAACTTGAAGGCGAGATGAATTGACTTTATCGTTTTAGTCGGTGTGGGGTTACTGAATTCTACACATGCCCTCTGTTTTCAACTACTTACGAACTAGACGTCACTTCCGGACCGGAACGCGTGCTGAATTTCGGTCGTTGTTATTTTACAGTGTGCGAGCGAGGTGCGCGTGGAGGCCCTGGCTTGCGATAACCGTTCAGCCTACGCTTATTCCCCACGCCGTGGAGGGTAATACAGGGGAAACAGTTATACGACTAAGACCGCGCAGGTAAGTAAGGGAGGACCCAAATCCCCTATTGGTCGCAGGGCGCAACGGAGATCACAGCGAGATCGGATTTGCGTTTTTGCTTTTTGATCTTGTGGATCTCTTCCCGTTTCCCGAAGTCAGAATCATGAAGTTCCTGTCCAAATGTTCACATCCCAAGAAAGGAGTCAGTACATATTCGATGATGATGCTGGTGATGAAATGCGGTGACGAAGGATGACGTTACGCCAAACAACGAGGCCCCGGAGTTTGGTAACCAAGGGGTGGGTTCTGCCTCAGAGAAAGTTAATATGAAGAATATGAACGAATCTAACCATGTTTGCGAGCCGTTTTGCCGTCGATACGGCGTTTAGTTTCTCAAGAACTTGCTCTTCGGGAAGCACCATCTCGGACAGTTTCGTATCTGCGGGCTCGGGAATTAGGACCTTGTCGAGAGGCAAAGCACACTTGTCCACGTACTAATCCTCGCCTCGATCTTGTGCACTTTTTCTTCGTCCCTCTCCGTCACAAATGTAACTGCCATACCGCCCCTACCTTTCCTGGCCGTCCTACCCACCCTGTGCGTGTATTCCTCCGGTTCCGACGGAACATCCCAGTTGATCACCAAAGCTACCTCTTCAATATCCAAGCCACGCGAACCGACGTCCGTCGATATCAGTACAGGAACAACCGATGATCGAAACAGTGACAGCGAAGTGAGCCGTTCTCGCTGAGTCAAACGGGAATGAAGCGCAGTACTCCTGATACCGAGAGACTTGAGCAAGTACGTGAGGTAAGCAGCGGAGCGAGGACGGGCGCAGAAGATGATCGTCGGTGGAGGCTGAACAATCTCCCCTTCCGCTGACGTGGACTTGGCTTTCTTCTTGTCCCCTTTCGCCCCAGACCTTTTCGACTTCTTCGGTGCAGGCTCTGGGGGAGCTCTTCGAAGGTGGAAGATGTATTCTGGCGGATGGGCAAGGAGGTAAAAAAGGTAGGCTTCTCGTATGTGGGAGGGCGTAAGGATGTAGTGCTGCTGCAAGGTCAACACCGTTTCGATCCTAGATAACACAGATAAGAACCGGAAATGAAGATTTAGGCCGGGTTCGAGCGTACGTATCGGTCATGCGATGTATAAAGGGCTTCTGTTTCCCAGGCCTCGGCGGAGCCTCCGCGATGGATTCAATCGAAGGGGTGAGAGTAGCAGTGAACAGGCATGTCTGTCGTTCCTTTGGAAGTATATTAAACAGATATGACAACTCTGGTGTGAACGTTGGAGTGAGAATCCTGTCGGCTTCATCCAGGACCTAGGTATCAGCCTTTAGCCCCCAATACACCTAATCGCGCGATGGCTCCTTACCAAAAACTTGACTCTGGAGAGATCCCATCCCCCGTGAGAACTCTTGAGATGATCAACGATACGTCCTGGGGTCGCGACTACAACATGAGGCCTGTTCTCAAGCTCTAGAGCTTGGGCAATCATGTCCATCCCTCCAACAACCACTGCTGTACGTATGTTTAACGTAGCCCCCAGAACGGCGAATTGTTCCGATATCTGCAGAGCGAGCTCCCTGCGAAAAAGATTCAGATATTTTGGGCACGGAAGCCGGTATAACGATGGTAGCCACCTTGTGGGTGTGAGAACTAAGGCGAAAATGCCGTACGGGTCAACGGAAAGCCGTTGCAAAATAGGGATTGCGAAAGCAACGGTCTTTCCTGAGCCAGTCTTCGCATTCCCTATGCAATCCCTACCTTGTAAAAAAATTCAACGTTGAGGTCGTGGCACTGAATGGGTAAAATACATGCCATCAAGCAGCGGGGGGATGCAAGCAGCCTGGATCTCGGTAGGTGCACGTATTGACATCTTATTCATTGCGGATATGAGTGACGAAGACACCCCCATCCCGGCAAAGGTCGGAGGCGGAGGAGAGGAGGCATGAGGTGAGACCGTGGTTTCCTTTGCAACCGTGCCTTGGCGAGGCTTGGACGAGAACCGGGATGGTATGGTGCCATCTTCTTCTGCATTCGATACGGGTATCTCGGGCTGAGAGTCCTCACTATCCTCGCCTTCATCCGGTGCCGATAATCCATCGGATTGAGAATCTTCTGCGGAAGCAAGACCATCAAAGTCTCGTAAGCTGTCTTCATCTTCATCCCTGATAGGTTTCAGCCGTTTGCGCGGGCCTACCTCCTGACGACGCATCAGATCGTCTGTTGTGAGGGTCCGCCGCTTACTCCCAGTTAACATAGCGGGCGAAAGAGTAAAGGAGGCTTTCAGGGTATAATGGGCGTAAAATGGTGAGCCGGGAAGGTGATCGGAACTTTTTTCGATCATGTCCGTCGCCGGACTGTGACATCCCTCCCGTCCCCCACCACAATTATCTTGGACTCGCTGCGATAATTCGGGCGCCACAACGGTCGGTGACCTATGCAAACGATTGGTTTCTCCACTATGCACGTTTCTAGAGGAAGGAGATCCCGTTGCATCGTTTGTGACTTGGGTTTCGCCTATATTCTTTAGCGAGAGCTTACTCGCCATCAGCAGAACGTCGCGTCCGACTCCTACATACTTATGCCAAATTCTATTCAGTCTGGGGACTAGCGCCAGCCAATAAAGGTCAAAAATCTCGGGTAGCACTGCCGGCGTGGGGAGCCATCCGGAGCCAACCTCCACGCGCTCAAAATCGCACGGAGCCTAACAGTCCCAGCGCTTTCGTAATTGACAGTGGGGGCAGACCGGTGTGAGGTAGGCCATTTCAAGGTACCTTGACCGCACGGCACAGGTCCCACGCCATAATTCCCAGAGCACTGACAGTCCGGGGGACAAAATTTCAGGGGCGCATACTGAGAATACTTTGATGGAATTTCTCCGGAGTGTGTGCGTCCCACCGAAGTAGCCGAAGTGCGTTGATTATACACAATCGCACAAACTCCAGAGTAGGTTCTCCCAATGAGGTTTGGGTGTCGACATTATCCCGGGAGAGGCTGTTAATTCCGTTACATTCCCCCACCGAGTGGTCTGCCGTGTGTTTACCCCACTCTGGTATCAGACTTCCTTTGGAATTCTGTCTGTGCACACTATGAAACTGATTCTGATCATCGTTGCTTCCTGATGGTATTCGTTTCGCCCTCTTTTACCTCGCTTATCCAGAGTCTCTTCACCCGTGAATGAGGCTTCTCGGTTCAGTGAACATCGTAATATCTCCACATTTGTCTGGCGTTGTGGGACAGGTGGTACACCCCTTCGGGGTGCTCGTGCTAGTGTACCCTCGAGCGTTCAGTGTGAGTTTAGGTTGACGTTTCCAGGTCGCCAACCCAGAATTTTCAAGCTTACATCTTCTGGGGTTTGGAATTTTCAAGCCTGCCCTGGAGTGCACGCCCCCCCCCCGAACTCCTCCCGCGTTACTTCCTTGGTTTTCCCGTAGCATGATGCATAGAGTGCAAGCGAGGTTCGTACCGACCGCAGTCGGCCCTTCTCTAGTTATTTCCGGCGGATGTGGAATTTCCGAATTCACGCTTCTCCCTCCCCTCCTTCGTTATCCCCGGGAACACGGCGCCGATACCCGGCTCAAATCTTCCACAAAGGTCAAGCGTACGCCTATGTTTGCCCAGAACGCGCTCTTCAGGTTGACGACTGTTGACCTGACGATTTGGCCGTAAAGGGTATGCTTTCGCTCGCGTTCGGGAGGCGTCCAACATCGGAGGGGGGGATATCTCTCACGGTCATGACTTCCGCATCATCCCCTGACTCGCACCCACTTAGTTTCTTTAATATGAATGGGGTGCAGAAAAGCATGGAGGTCTGGTGTCAAACTCGCCTTCCGCCCACGACAGGCCCCCAAAGGCAACAGCGACTCAATTGACCATGAGCCGCTTCCTCGCCGCTGTCACACTTTTCGCCTCCCTCCTCTCCCTGGCCGGAGCCGCCCCTCCAGTGGCCTCTCCCGATCGCGGCTTTATCCCCTTCAAATACAACGGCGAGGTCTTCCGGACGTGGTACATCTACCATGGCAAGCCTGCGATCCCTCTACTATCTCGACCCATCATTCTCCTGCACGGCGGGCCCGGGTTCACCCACGATTACATGGATCCGTTAAAGGATCTCTTTCAAACCCGCCCAGTCATCCTCTATGACCAAATCGGCAACGGGCGGTCTACGCATCTCCCCGACAAGCCGACTTCGTTCTGGTCGGTCGACTTGTTCGTCGCCGAGCTCGAGAACGTGGTAAAATTTTTCTCTCTAGTCCGCTACGATATCGTCGGTCATTCCTGGGGAGGAATGTTGGCCACGGAGTATGCCATTCGTCATCCACTGTTTTGGGGATTTTTCGGGTTGCGCAGGATGGTGCTTACCGACTCGAATCCCCAGAGGAGCCTCTCGCTCCAGGCTCAGGCTCAACTTCTCACGGAGTTTCCAGAGGATGTGCAACAGGCAGTCATGGCAGGATGGAAGGACCCGACGAGATATCGTTGGGGCCTGGAAAGGTTCTTCCAGGTCCACGGATGTACATTATCCCCATGGCCGGCCGAGCTGACATGTTCCTTTGATGCCCTGTTCGCGGACCCCACCGTCAGCCAGCAGACGTAAGTCCCTTCCGGGTTCAATCGATCAACCTCACAAATATAACCCGACTTTTTCGCACTGATCACAGTACCATCACCTTGGCCAACTGGACGGTCATTGATCGTCTCCACTGCATCACGATCCCAACTTTGGTGATGAATGGCGCGAAGGATTTCGTCCAAGATTTTGTCGTCCAACCATTCCTCGACAAGATCCCCGACGTCACATACCATAAATTCGAGAATTCTAGCCACACACCCTGGTTCGAACAAAAACACAGTTTTATGGCGACCGTCCGCGAGTTCTTGTCGTGACCTCCTTCCTTTCTCCCTCCCTCTCTTGTATATCCTCCACCACTCTTGGTGACCCAATCACACACGTCTCAGGTCACCATCAGTTGGCAACGATTCCCTTTCTCGGTTGTGACGTTTTATTTCTCTCTGGTATCAACGGGTCCTCTTACTTTTTAGCACCGTGTGTAGTCGATTTTTGTCCTGTGGTTTACTGAAAACTGGGTCCTAAGCAACCGACCCGATCCTAATGGAATTGAAAATCAAGACCTCTGGTCCGTATAGATTAGTGGTTAGATCGTCGTGTTGTGGTAACGCAATTCCGCGACGACCCAGGTTCGAATCCTGGTACGGACACTTTCGTATCGGTTTATTTTTTGTTGTTCGTCGGTTTTGCTCTTCTGGACGAGAACGCGTTCCGTGTTTAAGAGATGCAGTCTCATACTGAGGATATATCTAACCTATTTAATGATGGAGGTACATACCGCGCCGTTCACCAAGGCCAATACAAAAGATCTATCGGCTACCTCGCTATCGTGACCAGATGTATACTTTCGAGCGTTGGACTCCGGTCCGTATAGATTAGTGGTTAGATCGTCGTGTTGTGGTCCCGCAAATCCGCGACGACCCAGGTTCGAATCCTGGTACGGACACTTGAATTGGTTTTCTTTTTTCCCCCGAGCCCCAACCGACCTCCAGCCTGAGGCGCTCTTTCACATCCCTTCTACCGATGCGCGCTCAGATTACTTCACTCGGGATCACTTTCCTGGGGACGGCCTCTGCCAAACCTTCCTCAACACGGAATCATTCATCGTTGGCCCTCCGGCTCGATAGAGATATTTGGCTGTTCGATTGCGGCGAAGCCACTCAACACCAGATCATGAAGTCGAGTCTGGTGAGGATGGGAAAGATCGAGAAAATATTTATCACGCATCTACACGGTATGAGCAGTTTCATGGTCTCTGCGGGCCTATAGGATTTGAATGACGGATTCGTCGTCCAGCCGATCATATCGGTGGATTGTTATGTCTGCTCGCGAGCGCTATGAACGGGGACGGTGGTACCGTCCCAGGCGTCGAGGATCCGCGGGTGGGATCTCCACCAACGAAACGGGTATGCTCCAAAGAATTCTATTCCCTGTCTGATCTAATATATGGATACGCAGCCCCTGGAAATCTATGGCCCTCTGGGAACGAGAGCCTATGTAAGGAACGGACTAAAGCTCACATATACCCTTCTCGAAGGTGCATACGTCGTTCACGAGCTTCGGTTCCCCGGAGATCCCTCAGACGGGACAGTGAGCTCTCCCCCCTCGTCTCAGGATCTCCACTCCAGCGAATTACCGGAGGGTCGCAACATCCCGCAAGTCGACGGGAAATGGGTCGAGATCTTCAAGGACGATGTTGTATCGGTCTCCGCAGCTCCGATTCTGCATTCCGTCCCGTGTGTGGGATATGTGGTGGACGAAGCCCCGGTCCGGGGGAAAGTCGACCCGAAGCTTTATATCCCTCACCTCAAGCGCACTGGGACGGATATGAAGATGATGAGGGAGATTCAGAAGGGCGAGACAGTCACGCTCGCGGATGGAACCGTCCTTGCAGGACCACCCAGAGAACCTGGAAGGAAGATCGTCATCTTGGGGGACACGTATGACCCGTCACCAATAGAAGAGTTAGCGAACGGAGCGGACCTAATCGTTCACGAAGCAACGAACGCTCACCTCCCTGGAGTTGACAATAGGGTTAAGGCGGAGGACACTGACGAGTCGGTCGAGCAGAGAGCCAAGTCGAGAGGTCACTCTACACCTCAAATGGCTGGCAGATTTGCGAAACGCATTGGCGCGAGGAACCTATTTCTCAATCACTTCTCTTCCCGGTACTCAGACGGGAACGACGAACCATCTCGAGCTATTATGGAGGCCATCAAACAACTGGCTATCGTCGAATTAGGGAACGAGGAAGTCGTTTGTGCGAGGGACCTCATGAGCGTCGAGATACCTTCCAAACGCGCCTTGGCGGAGGGGAAAAAACCAACTATTATTGAAGAAATGCAGTGATTTATGCATAGTCCGGAACCGCAGACAAAGGACTACTACCGTCGCTCGCCTCACCTTCTTCCAAATCTTCCCTCGCTTTCCTCTTCGGTGATTTGACCTCACCAGGCTCCTCCGCCAACTCTCCCATCTCGATATCGTCGTCATCCTTTGCCGGCACCAGGAGAGGTGAGGACGCAAGAGGGGAGGAGATGCCGGACGATGCGGCCTTGGATTGGAGTTGGCGTTGGGCGACGGATGTGATTGCGGTGGGGGCGGATATTCGGGAAGGGGTAAACGGCTTGGCGGTGGGGTTGAGGACAGGTTCTTCGGAGAATTTCTCGTCATCAGGGAGGTCCTGGGAGTCTTCACGGGGAGTATCTGCTTGTAGAAGATCTGGATCTTTTCCGAGCAGTCGCAGAGAACTGATATCGCTGATGATAGTATCCAATGCGGTTTTCTGAGTCTGAACGAGGCGGGTTTGTGTCTCGTGTTCCGAAAGAATGGCCGCGATATCATTCTCGAGAGAATCGATGGATCTGTCAAGGTGAGTTCGGTGAGGTTTTCAGTGCTCGTGGTGGGGAAAGAGGGACTTGCTGCTGCAGCTCGTCTCTGGACGGCAGTTGGTTGATTTTTTCGGCAATGAGGTCGTATTCGACCATCTGACGACGCGAAAGTTGTGCGTCTTCCAAGGACGTTTTGAGTTGTTCAATCTGACCCTTCAGAGCCTCGCGCTCATCCTCTGGAAGAGTTGGGTCAGCAAAAGAGGGTCATGTGCGTGGCTGCCACACACCTATTCTCTGTTTCTCCCGCTCATATTGTTCGACTTGTCGTCTCTCTGCCTCACATACGAGGACAGCTTTCTTGAGGGTAAGATGGAAGGATTCGAGCTCTACCCTGAAGAGTTCCTTCGCCTCTTCGATGGTCGCCGGTTCGGGACGGGTTTCAGGAGGGTGCAGTGGATGGGCGACGGACGCATAGGTGTGAAACCGTTTGAGAACCTTTTTGAGGACTTTCTCGTCGTTTGTGATCCTAGAATGGATGATCGCCTCTGTGAATGAGTAAACAGCCACACACGACACGGTGGGTGGGGAGACGGATCTTCACCTTCTTCCTCTGGCGTCGGGGGCTGGATGGTGGCCATGATGCTCTCACGGGGATCACCGGCCCACAACGGGTAACGGCAATTCGGAGAAGCACTCCGAGGCACGTTCGATCACATGACCTAGCCCCGAATGGGTTATGTATCGGCTCGAACGTTCATCCGTTCTTCCTCTCACACCTCCAGGTGCAAAAGACCCCCACACCCCCCACTCCCTGGTCGGCTACCGGTCAATAGGCAGCGCTCGTCTTCCGGACCCACTTCTCGTCTCTTTTTCATCGACGACGAATGTCTACCCAGCCTCTCCTTCAACGTACCGCTACCAAGCGGATTGCTCTCCCGGTCAGGGTAGAGCCCAAAGTATTTTTTGCGAATGAACGCACTTTTCTCTCCTGGCTTCACTTCACTGTCGTGCTCGGCGGTCTAGCTGTTGGCCTCCTCAACTTTGGTGATAGGGTTCGAACCTTTTATTTGAACCATTCTTCCTCGTCCTCCGGGTGCTCACTCCTATCTTGATAACAGGTCGGGAAGATTAGTGCTTCGATGTTCTCTATCGTCGGTATGCTTCCCTTATCTTTTGGATTGAGTCCGAGGTTGTGAAACTTTCCCCGAAGCTATTGGGGTGATGCTATATGCCCTGTTCACCTATCATTGGAGGGCTTCTGCCATCCGCCGTGGAAGCAAGCAGCAATACGACGACCGGATCGGTCCCGTAAGTTCAACACGTTGCTTCCAGGTGTTGACTCTATTCTGATATTCCCAATAGACTATTCTCTGTGCTGCCTTGCTTAGTATGTCCCCCCATTACTCCACGCTGGTGCACTAACCAATCCCTCATTCAGTTGCAATCATTACCAACTTTGTGCTTCGTTTCGGTTCGGGTTGAGGAACTTGGTACCTGGGATCTGCCCCGAAGTCGTTTCCGTTTACTTACGGAGGGTTTCTTGAGGAGGATAGGTGTACACATGCGTTTCAGGATTCGTTTCTTCCTCCCTGTCGCGAAAACATGTAAAATTGATCGCATTTCCTGTGTCGTAGATTCACTGCTGTTGCCTATCTAATCTCCATAACCATGCTGCGCAACCCAAGCGTCGTCGTTTCTGTTCCTCGTCTGGCCGGTCCCTCGAGTCTGCTCCGGTTGACCGGGTGCGCTCAGAAGACTGAACAGCGATTCTTTGGTGAGCTACTCCACTAATCCCTTATTAGAGCCAAAAATTACGCAGGAGGGAACGAGCCCTTTGCCCCGGGGGAGGTTTCAGATCTAGGGCGGGTCGCTGAAAATTAAAAACGTGACCTACGGGCCATGTTCGTGATGAGCATTGTGTCGTACCGAAGCGTCTGATAGTGGTCCTAATAGTCACACTCGAATCGACGACGCACGACGATTTTTCGGTCATCATCAAGGAGGGTATCCTGGTCCGCCTCGGACTTCGAGAGGTTCTTTGGAAAGGTCTCCAGCAATTCAGGACAGAGGTTCCCTCCACCTAAGCACGACGGGTGGTGTTATCTTCTGAGTTAGCTTCGGAATTGCAGCGAAGTCCATCAGATACACAGCGTAGACGTTACGAACCGTGGAAACAGCGTAAATACTATGTAAATGTTGTGCGACCGAGCAGGGATGTCACTAAACGGCGGTCGCCGCCTTCCTTCCACGGTTGGGTAATATGTAATGATTAATGAAAGTTGAAAGACTATTTTATCATGGTGAGAAATGGTGGTTCTGTACACGACCGTACAATCAGATGTTCCAAGGTCCGTTGGGTGAGTACCCTATACATCGGAGAGATGACGCCCGGTGGCACCAGCTTCCGATCTTTTTTTTTTCTTTCGTTCTTTTAATTGAATCATTTATATCCCGTTAAAAAACTGCTAGTACATGAACATTACACAGCTGGGTTTAGTGATCTCTGTGTAAGTAGAGGAGGGGAGGAAGAGGGAAGTGACGAAGGGGGGAATGGAATACAGAGTGTTGCATATATTCAACAAAGTGGTGACACCTTCAAGAAGGCGCTGTGGCTGAGTGGTTAAAGCGACAGACTAGAATCCGATCAACGGATCAGAGGTCATCTGTTCCGGTCTCCGGGCACAGGTTCGAATCCTGTCGGCGTCGTTCTCTTTTTCTCCGCATTAT
>Ga0307515_10001301_pt1 | contig 56679 bp, 47 predicted proteins | sample 17_EM_MG_FD_194513 | JGI IMG/M metagenome (GOLD analysis project Ga0307515, IMG submission 194513) | Populus trichocarpa ectomycorrhiza microbial communities from riparian zone in the Pacific Northwest, United States - 17_EM | ecosystem: Host-associated > Plants > Roots > Unclassified | place...
CATAGTCAACACAGTCCTCCCCGCCGTCCCACCGCTCCCACCACCACCCCCAAACCCAGGCCTCGCACTAGGCCTCAACGCCCCGCCGCTACCCGTGACCGCGCCCGCCGCCGTCGCCGCCGTCGCACCCACCCCCGGCGCCCCCCCCGCATTACTAGAGTTCTGTCTGATCCTCGAGTACTGATACGCGTCGGCCGCAATATCGGCAATAAACTTCTGGGTCGCGAGCGCCAGCAGTCTCTTCAGGCGGACATCGGAGGTCTGCAGGCCCGAGAGCGAGAGGTAGTAGTCCGTGACCGCGTCGGGGATCTTGGCGATGTTAGCGGGTGGAGGGGGGAAAGGGGGGGGGTGGGGTACGATGGGCGCGTATTCCTCCATAATTTCGAGGAACTGTCGGAGGTTGCGGTCCTTTCGCGTGGGCACGGAGACGGGTGCGATGGTGGCGGTTGCGGCGGCGGTTGCGGGCGGGGCTGGCGCGGGAAGAGCGGCGGCGTCGTCGGTGGAGGTTGGGCCTGGGGAGGCGGCGGGGCGCGGCGTCGCGTGGATTCCGTTCATTTCTGTGTCCTCGTCGTTGGCGGGCTCGGCCTTGATGCGCGGGTTGGAGGGAGAGGTCATGTTGTACCAGCAATGTATAAGGACAGGGGGTAGCTGTGGTTGTCGCCAATGTGAGCGTGTAGTTCTTCCAGAGCTGTGTGTTTAGACGCACAAAAATTAGATGCGCATAATTATGCTTGCTCGGGCAGAAATGGAATGCCAATACCCTAATCCAGCAACAAATTTCCCAAAACAGTTATTAGTCGCCCATTAATGGCTCGGCATTACTGGAAGGTTAAGGCTGTGCCACGTGTTTCGAGATGAGCGAGTGGCATCACGTGCGAAAAGATACATACCTATGTACAACCTATAGGGGTTCGATAAAACTCAAAACCCTTATAAAACTGAAGTTTGTGTATATGGCTTATGAAATCTTAGTGAATGGTTCTGTATGGCACGAGATGCTTCTCTAAGAATGGTAGCCAGATCTTAGTTTATAAGGCTCAGCACTTTATCGTATCCACTATAAGGTACGTACTTAGGATTGCCTGGCAAGACTGCACACTGTTTACCTGTCAGTGGATCCCTCAGTTGTCTTTCTAGTGTGCGGAGGTCTTCACCCCACTTTATTACTGTACCGATCACTATGGTTCGGACGCTGTCCGGTGCTGACAGCAAATATTACTTTGGACAACCAAATGCTGACAACTTTGGAAGGGCCGGTCACTCTGGTGCTGATTATGAAAATGCGAGTATTTGGGGGTCGATGGGCGATGGTGCTCAGACCGTTTGGGCCGGAATGTGGTAGAATACTTCAAGTTGAGAATTCCACTTTTCTAAGTGTACAAAACCAACTTGTCACACTGACTTATAAATTGCAAGTTGGATGCTAACAAATTTTGCAATAAAACTGACGCTGACCGAGACAAAAAATCCACCGCCGACTGACTGCTGACCATAGTGATCGGTACAGTACAAGTTTTCAGCCCAGCATACTAGCTAGCCAATCAACGTCAGCCCATTAACCAGCCAAACATAGCCCAAATAAACGTACAATGCAAAAACCAGAAAGAAATCAGTCATGTCGGGGTAGCAACATCCTGAGCACGGGTGATATCCCATGAATCACTCTTATCTTTCAATCAGATAACTTTAGCCGTCACAATCCCCCCGAAGCACCCTAGCACCACCACACACACAAAATCCCAGGCGAAATCCGCACCGCAACACTTGCAACACCGCAACATCCAAACTTCGTACGTCCCCCGGCCCCCGACGGAACCCCAACTAACCCGCCTCCAGCCTCAACAGTCGAGATATCCAATATCTTTTCGTCCTCTCTACACCAATGTCTTACAACAAGCCAGAGAAGGGCGAGTTCGGGGAAGGGCCCAAGATCCACCGTATCCGGATCACCCTGACTTCTCGCAAAGTCGGCGCTCTCGAGAAGGGTCCGTCTTCCTCCCCCTCACCACCACCCCGACAACCCCGCGCTGACAGATGATGCGTAGTCACCACGGACCTGATCGACCGCGCCAAGAACAAGAACCTCCGCGTCAAGGGACCCGTCCGCCTCCCCACCAAGGTCCTCAAGGTCACCACCCGCAAGACCCCCTGTGGTGAGGGTTCCAAGACCTGGGACTGCTTCGAGATGAGAATCCACAAGCGTCTCATCGAGTACGTACCCCCCCGCGCTTGCAAGGAGTGGGAAGGCAGTGAGCTGATGGGAGTGTAGCCTTAATGCCCCCACCGAGATCGTTAAGCAGATCATTATCAACATCGAGGCTGGTGTTGAGGTCGAGGTCACCATTGCTGCTTAAGTGTGTGCGTGGGAATGGGTGAAGGATCTCGGAGTGATGAGTTAGCACGCGCATGTGCTGGATAGAAAAAATATATTCGCACATACAGTATCCGAGTGAGATATGATGTAGTGCTGTGTATAGCCCTATTCGGTGATAAGGTAGAGTATCTCAAATTCAACGACATCTAGGCTCGCCTCGGAGCTACTATCTCAAAAATACTCGGAATCTATCCAGCAGGGTTCCCGACATCACCTCTTACTCCCAGATCGACTCGAACCAGGGAGATCTTCAGCTTTTCCCAAGCTGACAGTAATCCACAGCACACACCTTTCCTTAAGAAGCCCATATAAAGTGATACTCTCGTGCACCTCCGTCATAATGACCTGTAACTACCTGGCGTTACACTTTCAATCAACTTCGCTTGATGTACACCCTGTCCACTATATACAGTAGATACATACGTTATCATCCATCAACAACCCAAATGCGCCTTCATGTTCATGTGTAACAAAATGTGAAAACCGTGACCTCTATATGCGGGGAAGGAATCAAACAAATGCAACCCAATACCCTATAACTAACCAACGATATATGGCCCGACAGAACCCACTCGCAAGACGGAGAAGGAAAAAGCAAACAAGGGTAATCTGGTAAAGACCATAGGAGAATAAAAACGTCGATGAAACCCAATCCCGGCAACCGGGGAGACGGTCTGCTCGAAGCACAACCAACCACACAGATCCCTTTAGAACTTTGGAAGCACTTCAGACTACATATTTGCCTATCTAGGCAACAAAAAAGCAACTCTTGATTGGTGCCCTAAGTAACAGGTTAGGGTTAATACGGCTCGGAAGGTTTGTTGCATCACCGCATACCCCAATCGTCCCTGAAGAAGTCGGACACCATTGGATCCGGTCCGCCGAAATATTGACCATCTAGTTCATTTGTCCCAGTGCTATTTATGCGCTGATCCCGAGACTGTTCACCCTGCCCTAGCCCACTGTCACCCATCACTGGCTGTTGTCCCTGTAGTAGATACGGCGGCAGAGGTCCAAGAATGTTTCCTTCTAGATTCCCGAAAGGATTGCTGCCAGGCATGGTTTGGAAAATCGGGGCGTTTAATTGATTGCTCTGCCTAGACTTATACTGCTGCGCCGCTGGATCCATAATCGGATAACTAAACAAATCTGGTGACGAGAACATCATTGCGTTTAAATCTGGTAATCCGCTACTGGAGAGATTTGGCTCAAATATTGCCCGTTGATGCTGCTGAGACGGTGTTTCTTGCTTTTTTGAACTAAAATCTGCACTCTGAGACAATTCATAAGAACTTTTTCGGTTGGCGGAATTGGGGGTTGGTGTGAATTTGCTACCAAAAAGGTGCGGGGAAGAGGATAGGCGTCGGGAACCTTCCATGGGGGATACCGGCGAAGCTTTCGCGCGATACGCTGGGGATTGGGCCACCGATCTGTTGGGGGAGATCGTACCTGGGGAATTCTGACTGGTGGGAATGGGCGACTGGCCCTCTTCATCCCCAGGTTGTAACTGTGACGTGGCTCTCGCCCGCTTCTTTTGAGGGGCAGCCGGTACTGTGATGGAATTGAGTCTTTCAGTAATCTTCTCAAATGGTGACTAGGGATCCGTTAGCATTCATTGATCCAGAAGTCAAAAAAAGGGGGAGAGGGTCGCTGACTTCTAACGCAATTATACAACGCCTCGCAGCAAGGCTCTTTTCTTTTATACTGTTGAGACAGGCTCTTCCTGCTTTGGCGTCGGCCAGAATCGCCATCGAAGTTGCGTCTGGTGATTTGACCATAACGTAATATATCAATGTGATGATTGAAAAGAAAGTTGTGTAAATAGTGAACCAATATGCTCCATTCAAGAGACCTTTTTCTCGCATTGCATCGGCCGTATGTACGATTTTCCTAGCCACGTTCACGCAAGCCGATGCGATTGTATACGGGCTTTCGTCGCCGTCTTTGGCCTTGTGGTATGAAACATAGTGGACGAACGGACGGTAGAGCATCATCTGCACATGCAAATGAGACATCCTGAGAAGGTATCGGCATCTATGGACGTCAGCTGGTGTGCATTATCGCCGTTTGAACGACGGTTGTGTACTTGAGAAAATCTCTGAGAGTATCATCTGATCCGGGCTTGAGAATCGTGGGTAGAGATTCCCACCACTTCTGTAGGTCCACCTCAATCTCATGTAGCTTTGCGTAGCTAACACTGTATCCCCCACTTCTGCCAGAAACGCTTGCCTCCACCCCTTTTAATGGGTAGATGTACTTAACAGTCTTGGCCATTATCATCAAAAGCTTTGTATGTGCATTTGCAGCGGCCATTGTCGAGGTGGTACCCTCAGCCTGGGGAGTTATCGAATCTTTTGTTATATTTTCGTCGTCTACTTCCACTGGCATTTCCTGATCGATATCTTCGGGTGCGATTCCCTGGGGCAGACCCAATATTGCACCGACGTACGTGCCCATCTTCCAACATGTCCAGAATATCCGCTTCCTTATTTCTCTTTCTATACAATTAAACTTTGCCTCGGGGATTGCTCTGTGTAGGCCCATACGTATGGAGGCAGACATAGCGATTCCAACGTAAGAGTAACAAGTCGACATCCTGGTGGAAGATTGGAGGTATATCGTCATCAAGAGAACAGCTTGAAGTGAATAAATATCGCGGATATCAGTCATCTCTATCATTCGACGGCCGGCATTGAAGTATTTCATTCTAAGGAATTCAGCGGGATGCTCGCCGTAATCATTGAGGGCCTCTTACGCTTCACTGGCAGTGTTTTCAACCGCAATTTGACCTTCGTCAACAAAGAGACAGCCAACTCCCAGGGACAAGTAAAACAGTGGCAGAAATGAATGCTCCTCATCGTCGTAGTCTTCCGCTTTCAGATCGTACAAGCGGTCCGCCATGGACATAAAAGACGGCCTGTGGATGAATCGCATCAAGACGCAGGCTTTATCCAGGCATGTTTCTACTAGTAATGTTGCAGTCCCTCTCGGTGGTAGTAGTGTTACATCGGGAAGATTCTCATTCTGTGGTGAGTGAGAGGTTGATGCTGGCGAACCCTGTGATGACCAGGAAACCGGCCACGAGGCCGAACCCATCTTCATATCGCCCAAAAAGCCGCCAAACTGATTGTTGAGATGTGTAAGAAACGTCAAACCTGAAGAATGGCCGTGGAAGTCAATGTGTCCAGTCTCATCAACATCCAAACGACCGGTCGCTTCAACCATTGAATCCAGCAATGAATCCTTGTCCGTCTTTGTCCCATCTGACGAGTGGCCACTTGCCTCGGAACTAGGGGTCTTCGCGACATGCGCTGCAGCGGCCTGGAGCTTCGAAGGGTCAAACTCAGGGTGATTGAAGTCTAGATCTGGAAGGAAAGCCTTGAGTAATGCTTCTGTACGTTGCAACCTAATCTCGAGTGCTTCAATATACTGCGGCGCAGGGTTTCGACGCCGGTTAGAGGGCTGGTCATACGTGCATTCTACGCAGAAACCCGTTGATCAGCACTGAAGAATCCACCGCGCCCAAAGGGAGTAAATACACACGGACCATAACTATAAACTGTACAGTGAGTACACGGTTGTTTCCCATCGCACTTGATCTTTTTCCGACGGCATTCATCACAAGCCCGAGTGACTCTTCTTCGTTTCTGAATGGGCAGAGTACTCTTTGTCGCCACAGAGGAAGTATTGCTGCTACCCGCGACAGATGCCGGCGCAGTGGGTAAGGGAGGAGACATATGTTGATGCCAGGTAGCAGAGTTGACCATCTCGTCGAACGACGTCGGAGAAGAATGTGTTGATCCTAAGTGAAAGGTATCCCCGGTAAATGGTTGCGCATTTATTCGGTCGTCCGAAACGTTCATATATGGGTGGTTCATCCCGAAAAACGAATATATGATCAGCCGGAGATGGACACTTTAATGCAAAGACGCGACGAGTGTCGTTCCCGTAGGCGGACAATCGTCGTCGGGGAATGTGGGGCTCTATTATGATTCCGGACGTGCTTAAAAAGCTTGTATTCCAGGTCTTGTTGGCAGACTTATGTCCGCGTCTTTGGGGGCGTGGGGTCTATCTCTCCACCCCCGATTCACAATGAATGAATCGAGGTTCCAGATGGTGCCTGGGATGGTCAATGACGACGACTGCGATTGATTGGACGTGGTCCGAATAAGACTTTTCTGTCGACAGATGCAGGAGGGAACGCTGGGATTCTCACAGAACAATGATGAGACAAAACGAAACGAAACAGAACAGCTGACGAGTCGTGAAGAGGTTGAGGGAGGAGCGGATAGTTGAATAGCGAACCGAGGAGAGTACAAGGCGGGATTCTTGGTCCTGAATGCTGCACCAAATGAATGGCTTGCATCCGGAGGCTTTTGGACTTCACCGACCCACAGCTTAGTACTGTACTCTAAGTATGAGAGAAAGAAGCAGCGGCCACAGGTTGATACCTTTCCCGAAATGGGATATTCTTCCCGCGCTATCTCCGAGCTAATATGGATTATTCAGCTCAAGAAATCATAGCAAAATTTCCTCAAAATGCAACGACCACGACGACTATAGCCTTCCTTCGAAGAAGCAGCTCGACTGAGAAGCTCCTCATCTATCTATTTGGGTTCGACAACTGCCGACTTTCGATGGCACCTTGCTCAAGATGAGCCATGCAGGTGAACACCCAACTCCATACACCTGGGACCGCACAGAAACCCCCAGAGATCTCACACACTTACAAACGCCACACGCGCTTTCTAATACCTTATACCGCTGCACTGATTGACACACCATCTCGCTCTTTAAAAAGCTTGTTGTGACTGCCGTAAGGCAGGGAATTTACACCCGCCCAATCAGATCAAACACTATTGTTCCGTTTGAACGACTCGGACTTGTGTGAAAGTACTTAGCTCTCAACCCGACTAGGTGCGCTGCATCCTGCAAGAAAGATATGGTGTGCAGCAGCAGCATGGTCATGGCACAAGAAATGATAGGAACACCTGGGAGTGTTGTAAAGTTAGATCATCAGGTGCCTTATTAGGTTGTTGATGTAAGCCCGTCTCAGTTTACTTGAAGTTGATAGATGATGAGAAAGTAGAGAAGGTCTCCTCACACCCTCTTCTAACGTCGTTGTTGGACTTCGCTGGTGGGGGACGCGTGAGAGCGGAGCAACATTTCGGAGGAACCCGAACACAGCCTTCGGGCCAACGTTGACCCTCTTCATCACATACGTACCACTGCTGAATGCCAAAATCAAACGATTCGTTCGAGTATTTGCAACAAGATGCCACAAGAATTGGCAATTTAAACCCCTCAGTCTTATCCACACGGAGACAAGAGCGGTATGACAGTGGCCGAGATGCAAATTTTCTTATTGGAGAACAAAGAAGACAATTCTCCCGATTCCCCCGCCATAACAACTTCGTACCACTGTTCAATCCCCCAAAAAATTGTAACCACTTAGTAGGCTGCGTCATCTTGCAGCGACTGTATCTTGAAATCAGCTTGTGATTGCAGAGATTATGCATGCATAAAAAAGCAACAACAAGTGAAACGAGGAGGTGGCGGTACAAATATAAAATTTGTGCTCTTTCACATCAACCCGTCGGAATCTATCCGCAACCAAGCTTTTCCCACGCTATCTTGGCGATTCAGGGGGGTTTTGGGTCAATTGTTCGGCGCCCACATAGCGATGGGTATCAATGAAGGACAGATGCACGATGGGGAAGCGCCAGAGCACCCCCCCCTCTTCAGCTTGTCGACAGGGAACGCCCATATTGGGCCAACAAGCTGTGCCTCATGACGCGGCCCTTTTTACTTGCTGCAGTCAAAAGCAGTCAGGGATCCAAACAAGCCTTTTGGCGAACATTCGTATCGACAAGAAAAGCAACTTTGGTGGAACGGCGTCGGAATGGACTTGCTCGATTTGGGCAACATCGCAGTTGAGCGCACGCCTAAATTTGACCAACCATGAGCGAAATATGTGTCTGGATACTGCCTGAGTTTGTGGGGTGCGTGCGTGGTTGCTGCCGACATTTGTAGACAGATAGATGTCCCGTGCTATCACAGTGCAGCCGCCACATATGCACCAACCATTTGAAATGCGGGTGGCTTCTGCAGTCATATCAAGTATCCCCGTCTGTATAACACACACCTGGTGTTCTCTAACTCCAATGCGTCCCCAGGAATCAAAACGATTTTCCGCGGTTTCCGCACAAACATATCATAGAGTACCTTAAATCCTGCATGCAATCTATAACCAGAATGCCGGAAGCTTGTTTTGGCTGGGACTTTAGCGAATTGGTATTTTGGTCGAGATAGATTCCTCCTCTGAAGCTTGTTTTGTATGCAACGAGTTTATTCTTCAGTTTTCCAGACACTCAGACAGATGTAGTGAGATGTTCATAGGGGCTGTAAAAAATAAGGGTTCACAAGGTGCTATGCAACGACTTGACCATATCAAACAGCCCACGTGTGCACAAACCAGGCCTCTGTAATTATCCAGAACTTTTCTATACAAGGCCAACATTCTAGAGCCCAATATCCAAAGAAATTGAGATAATAAAACACTGATCCAGGATCTAGGCGGCCTCCGTCATAAACTGATAGAATCAGGGATTACGAGGATACAGATAGATGCAGCTCTTCCCTGACTGCCGCTCCGGCTTCAATATCGATGGGTACTGGCGTCCTGCATATGAAGATATCGATGAGGCTCGTCCGATATCGTGCGTTCGCTCCCGCTGGTACGTAACGTGTTGATCATCATCAGCTCACGGAAGTTTCGTTATTCCGTGGCAGTCCGTCACGGAAGGCGAAATCAGTAATGTTTAACCCCATATCCCATAAAAACTTTGTATTAGATCAAGCTAAAACAATCCCGATATTGCTTTCCATGTGTCAGTATGTAGAGTTACGATGCGAATCCCCCACCTGCATTTAGTTCCCCAAGCGCAAAATCGTTGCTGCGCTCGGAGAAAGCCTCGGTACTCATAACTCCGAGACCCACGTCTTATTATCTAATAGCTGTCGGTTTATTTGTCTAGGCCTGTTCTATTTAATCCAAGCCTGCCCGATGATATCGATATACGCCCCCGAATCTCAAGATGTCGCCTCAAATTCGTCTGAACACAGGCCCGAGCGCACGTAGGATCATACATACGTAGTCGGAATGCCCCAAATTATATTGCCCACCTACATGGAATCGGCGCTTCAGACTAATATGAACTAAGGCGCAGCAATTTATTTTTGGACTCGAGAGTGAATACTGGAATCAGCACCTGGCTAACTTAGCGACTTGCTTGATTCGGGGGTTATACACTGGTTCGGGTGAGCTTTTAGTCACTTGATTCCATATCCTAATTCCGAGAAAATCCAGTATCCGCAGGTAATTCACATTCATAATAAATGTTTGATCCCCATGAGTGTCACTGTTATGAGTAATGGCGAGTACAATGAGCGAGAGCATAATTGCACCGACGGGAATTCATACAAAATCAAGTTTTTTTTTCAGCGGAATGGAGCTCGGGTTCCGCAACCGAGTGAGACTAAATGATCCAAACTCTTCTCGCCCAGTTTCTCGACGCAGCTTCATTCCTTGCACTAGTATTATATACCAAATATGCACGCAGGTTAGTTAAGTCAGGGCTGTAGTAGTATCCGAACACGAGAGCGAAAGTAAGATCGTTGCTGTGCCCACTTTTAAGTACCAGCAAGTGATGATTGTGGAGCGAACTGTTGGACATTTCCTCTTGGTTCCCCCGCCTCATTTCAAGTTCGCTCTCAAGTAAACCGCTCGCCCATAGCATGCGTGCCCACTGCCGTGCTCTGTCTCTCTTTTTAGGACATGCAGAAGGCACATTTCCCCCCTCATTATCACCACTGTTTCCGTTGAACTGACCGGACCGATTATTAGAACCTTTGCATATTCAGAGTCCAAGCTTTCCAATGGACAGGAACAGATGTCTAGCATAGCTAGGGGGCATGGTGCTACATATCCATAAGCACCCAGTGTTGAAAACACCAAGGCCTGAAACGTGTAGCGCTTATTCTTTTTCCTCTCTTTGTGACTTGCCCGCAGTGTCGGGAACAGGTCAAGTCCACAAGAGGATATCCAAAGGAATTCGCCCCCACAAGCATCACTCGCTGACACCCAAAACTAGTTAAGCCAGTCTTACTCTCGCACCTGTATCTGGGTAGCCCTGATTTCGGGTATAAACAGCGTGGTCAGCTATGGTGGTACTCCGAGATGGAGTTCAATTAGCTAATTAAATCAATAAATCAATACATCAAGTGCTGTACTCTAGCTTACCTATGCTTGATCATTTGTACCTGCGCGTATTTGGTATATTATAGAGTACTAGCGGAGGGGACAGCCGAACTTTCAATCCAGTCATATCTATCGTCCCGTCCGGGGGCTAATCGTAGAGCTCCTACATAGATCTCGTAGTAGTCATGCACCGCCGGTTTTAGCAGTTGTGAGTTTCTTTTTCTTTTGTTTCTCTTATCCTTGGGACACTACCCATGCTACTTTGGATTGTAATTGACAGATATGAAAGGGGACCTACGAAGCGTTGATTGCTTGTTTAGGTTGTGGTGTTTTGATATAGCGAGTGAGAACACCATGATCATCCTCACAACACCGCCGTCCTCGGCGGATTCTTCAACAACTTTACCAGCGTTCAGAGTGTCATTGGATCTCTTAACGTCATAACCCGGCAAAAGCGAAGAAGCCGACTGGAAATACCTAGTTGGCCAACTCCAGTGCCGTAGCCAATCGGAATTGGAGTACACACCGTGCTTGATCGCGGCCTAATGCATAGAACCCCAGAGCGCACCCCCAACATGTTATGCGTGGACAGCGGGAAGACCATGGTGATGGCGATGGGGTATCGATATGGTGCATGCACTCTTAAACTTACTATGAGAGGTGGGGGCAGTTTAAGACATTATAATACACTTTAGTTGGTTTGTCGTGCGAACCGGTATCTACCGTATTGGGCTGTTGGGACTATTCCTGGACAGCCTGGAGAGTCTCTGGGCCGTTATGAGACACTCTTTGGGATTTTGAACTGTTGTTCCACCTTAACAGCTGTCTTATATAAATCCCCCTTTTACTAACAGTACAACTCGGAAGATGTGGGGCAGCAAGACGGGCCCATCCGGAAGTATCAGGTTCCCAACAGCAACTATCGAGGTTTGATTTGGTTCTGCACGAATGCCCAAAGTTCAGAGTGAATGGCTAACAGCAGTGGGCCAAGCTGCCCGTGCACTGGCTGTGTAGCTGGCGCTCGGTTGCGTTCAAGCCGATGGCAGATGCGGAATAAATCCATGCTCCCCTCCTGCCGAAATGCTGCTTCAGCACCTGAGTGATTTCAAACCAACTGCAGCGTTAGTACTAAGCCCCCGGGCATGCGGGTGCAGTTGGCGAACTCGTCACCCGTCGATGCGAGTATTCAGCTAAACAACGATATGCCAACCACAAGGCGTAGACCGGTAGATCTCTTTTAGTATGGTGCGGTAACCAGATTGAAGGGGGCAGTGACCTGGAAGTTTTATTGGTCAAAGAGGTGGAGGTAGTGACCCCATCACTCGATTTATGTATGACGCGCAGGATACCAGCGGGCCCGCAAGTGTACTTAGTGTGTGTTTAGGTAACGAGGGTAGGCGAAGATACCCTCCTTCGGCTAGGAGAACGATAATAACGATGCCTAGGGAGTAACCTTAATAACTCCGAGACCATCTAGAGGTTTCATGTATTGCACAGTTTGGGTTAATCCGACAGCTGAAAGATTGCGAAACCCTAGTGGTTACAAACTTTATTGGAAGATTATGAATATTCTATATTACAAATGATCTAGGGTCTACTATACTACCCTTCTTTCAATATATAATGTATAACACTGAGGCTTCATTGTCCTAGATTATAGAATCTTAAATTATAGAGTCCTAGAGCAAAGTAAGCGGGGGATGTCTACTTAGGAAATATCTAGCCCGGAACTGGGAAAGACATTGCCTGGAGGTGATGGAGTATGAATTTATAGGTTTAACCAATGAAATGAGCATCATACGCTTCTCTGCACCCAGAAGCGTTTTACCAGGGCAAAAAACTTGAGGTGATAGTGCGGAGATGCGCCGAAGGAGTTGTACAGTCATTGAACAGATGGATCGAAAATGCGTAGATTTTGCCTTTCATGGTATAAACACTGCTTAACATGGGAAAGATACATCTCAGTGGCACCACCAAGGGTACTCTATTAGCTGCACTATCAGAGACTATCAAGGGAACAAAATCTGACAATTAAGAAAGGAAGATACAACTGCCTCCAGAGGTTTAACTCAGGGTCAAAACCCCCTGCTCCTGATCCCTATTTTTCGATTCATCTATTCAATAGCTATACCTATAGATCCGCTATAATTAATTGTCAGTCCGAAGTACTTATGGAAGTACTAGGAGGGTGCACGATGGAGTAGAGAGGTCTGGTCTACAATAATTTCTTCGCGTCTAAGAAAAAGTAGACTTGCATAGACATGGGCTACCTTCTCCTTTAACCACTTAACTTTAAGAATAGCGAATCCAAAGTAGAGATAGAGAAACAACCCCTTGTCAGTTTTGAGTACGGAAGAGTACAAAAGAGTAGATACGCGGGTACGTGGGTACAAAAGGTAGAGAGCAAGGTAGAACCATTCATGCTCTACTCCCCTCTAGATCTATTCCCTAGTATTAGATAGCGGTTATTACTGCATTGCTATCAGATTGACAGTTATGGTCTGCCCCCGGGCAAGATTACTCCTTTGCCAATTGCAAGAGAATGTCCGAGACCAGCTTTGCAGGCAGGATGCACTAGCGACCAAGATTTTGTTATCTACCGGGCAAGTGAGAAGGATCCACCACCCATTACTACCGACCTCTTTAACCCCTTGATATCTTGGCCCACCGTTGATACCACATTCCCTTGGTTCCGCTATACTTTATCGCTCACTCCTTCTCTTCGCCGTTTTGCTTGAATACACGTGGAACGGGTGAAGTCTTTAGTGAGAATCCGTTGCGCCAAAATGAACTGGTACGGAATGACTTGTTCCAACACTACATGGGATAACTGAGCTAGAGTATCTGTGGCATGCTGGGGTGAGTTCGCGGTCTCTTTTTCAGCTTTTGTCTTCATAAAATGGCTTTGACTGAATCTTGTTTTGGGGTATAGGTGAGAAGACATCTATGCGATTCTCATGGTAGCCTCCCTTCCAAGTATTACTCTTGCCCGGTGGGATGGTACCCCATCCACCAACCACGATTTTGGTTGCTAGTTAGAGTGTCTTTAGTACAAAGTTATGCTCTTAGTCAATGGGACGACCTCTTTGCTAGAGGGAAATCTTTCTCGGTAGGGTAGAATGGCCACAAGAGCACGAGATGGTATGGCTTGGTGATCTAGCTGTCCTATGGGCGGGGTATTCTGAGGTAGCAAGCCACACTAGGTAAACCAGCACTACAACTTCCTCTGAGAACTATAGGTGGGATATTTATGCGACAGGATGTCCGGACAAAATAAGAATTGTGAACACTGCGTCCATAGTGATGATGTCCATGAGCCGAGCTGGCTCGGGCCTTTGCGAGCCTGAATATCTATGAGCTGAGCAGAGAGAGGGGCTCTCGATGTTCATCTCCCCAATAACCACTACATTCCTCTACGCTTCCTGCTCTAGGCATTCAGTAGCGCCTTGTCAGTCCAAAACAGCTAACTTAGAGAACTGGACTTCGACGGACGGGGCTTGAAGCTGAGAGCAGTGAACGAGCTGGCAAGGATGAAATTGGAAATACTGCAGAACGGGCTGCACTAGGAGAAGACACGGATATGTGAGATTCTGATGACGATGACTATTAGAGTAACACGCATGCGTAGTAGCTTTAGTACATCGAATTTACTGCATCATATAACTGTCACTCGTACTGAATTCAAGGTTCGAGCCGAAGTGTTTCCGGTCAACTTTGATTTGAAAGTCATCTCGCCCAGGTCAACTCTGATCTTGCCAAGTCAAATTCATCGGAATCTACACTCGATCCCAAAGACTGAAGTGGGTGGTTGGTTGGGTGAGGCATGCTTGGGTAAGCGTGCTCAACAATTAACTTGAAAAGAATTGCTATCGTGGAGGTTCCTTCTTCTCCTATCACACCACCGCTCAGGGTCCATTTTACAAGTCAGATAAACTTCGCTTTGCTTCTCCCAACGCTACCTGTAAGAGATATCACACTCGCAACAGCTTTGCATCATCTAATCAGGTTCTAGATCCTACACAATACTCACTACAACTCCTACTACGCATACTATCCCAGGTTTCCATAGTGCTGCGAGTCCTTCTACTGGCGTGCGCCCAGATTCGTAGCCAGATCCTCGCCTCCATGAATCCTTAGTTCCTGTGGTACAGCGGTTCATCGATCAAATATCTCCACGCATATAGAGTCTCTATAGCTGTATGAGCTCTTATAGTTCAAGAACACACTAATGAGGCAAGAGGACAAAAAAGGAGATTGACCGAGACCACTTCAGCTGGGTCAATTCTTGCTATTTCAGTTACCGGTACTCGGTACTGGTGATGGAACGGGGGAGGGAATAAAGCGGTAAGAAGGCTAAAAGTTCCGCTACTTTGACAGTTCCCAAGACTACAACGCAGCAGATTAGGAAAACCAGAAGCGTGTATTTTCTCCTAGTGTATCTAGTACCCGTTCTGGGCTTCGGTCAAGCAGATGTAGGGAACCCTTATAACTGGAATAGAAATGTACGCATCTGACTCGGCGAGGTCAGAGTTGACGTAGGGGAGATGACTGTCAAAGTTAATCGTCTAGAAACACTTCGGGTTCGAGCCTATGGACCGAGACGTAGATTTATTACAATCCTCCTCGAGCCTCCGCCTAGACTCAGTTCGAGCCAGCTCATGAATACCACTAATCTATAGAGCCGAGGTTTTCGTACGGCTGTACCGGCGCAGAGAGGGGAGAAATTATCTTGCGTACATCACATCTCCAACTCAACTCTATCTCAGCTGCTATTTCAATTCTCCCTGTCACTCTGTCACTCTATGAGTTTAGGTGTGGTGGCAAGTATCATCCTAGATCAGTAATCGTAATAGTAAAAGTGAGTAGAGTGGTAGCGGAGTGTATCATGAAGCTGAATTGGAGTTACTAACAGCGGTGACGGCCTTCTTTTACTGAAAGTACACAGTACCTTCTCCTGCCAGACAGAGCAGCATGATATTACAAGACCTCGAATTGGGGAAACCCATTCCTAGCATTCGGACAACGTCCGATTCGAAACCTCAGAGCTGACGAGATGACCTCGCATTCTGCATATAATATCGTTTAGAACCGTAGCCACGCTTTATTCTAGTCCTCCCCCTGCGCCGTCACCAGTACCCCATATTTGTATCTAAGAGGGACTTATCATCATATTTCCTACGTCGAATTTCGTAAGCCCAACCTCGTGCATAACATCCAACATCTCATTCGCTTTTCACTGATCCATGCCACCATGTCTAAATTTGGATGAGGGAGCATACCTACCCCCGTCCCCTAGCAAGAAAAAATGACATCCTCTCACAGATAGACCACAGCTGCACCATCACATTCACAGGTTTCATACTCCCACAACTAATCTCTGAATCCCGTTGACATCATGTCCGAATTGACTGGGGTATATATATAACATTGCCTCTCACCCACTTTCCAAAGTCCCCAACAGCCACGTCCATAGATCCGACGCTCCTCCGGGCCATCTGTGCTGGCATCCTTCTAAGACTTTTTGCCGCGCTGACGCGCGGGTGGATCTTTTAGAGAGAACATACGATTGCACCAAGTTCTAGTGCACATATAGAAGATAATGACACTGAATATCGAAACAACCTCTCAATACATTCAACACAAATGCGGAAGCCTGTCGCTAGCCTATGAAGCTATTTGAATGAATGACTAAGTTGCTCTCTGGTAGAATCTGCTGGTTGTGCTGTTATTGCTGAAGAAGCAATCGTAGATGACACGCTGAGTTGATTCCTACTACCATATCTTCACCAGGCACATGCACACCCAACGCCAAAACATGTTATGTAAAAAATCACATTAAGATACATTACACAATGGCAATAATCCTTGTGCATTGTAAAGATATACCTAGGCCTCTCGCGCTTCGGCGTAGCAAAAAGTCTTGGAAGGATGTCAGGACGGATGGTCCAGAGGGGCGTCGCATAGATCTGGGATATAAATGGGTGATATCCAATGACCGAAACAAGCGCATATTACCGTATAGATGCGTGGGGACCGGCTAGATATGATGAAGTAGGCCAAGAGAGTGGATAGTGAGGCCCACTTCTGTAAGTCATCACTCTCCAACAATTCAGTGTTGGGATTCCGAGTGGGTCCCGTACCGCAAGACCGCATGTCCTAGTTGTCCCATCAATAGCGGATGAACATAGCAAGTTCTTACAGTAACCGGGATCAATAGCGCATCGCATAGCTGATCGTTATGGATAGCTCATGTCATCCCGAGACGAGAATTTGGGCCCTAGAACCGACCATGATTACAGGGACTTCCGACATAAGACGTTGAAGCTGTATTACCGCCGCTGTCATCATTGTGGTAACACAGTTCCTATATCTAAGTTCCTACCCTTCAAACTATCCCCTAATGCTTGACTTTCCTAGATTTGTTGCACTTCCCATTGGAATGCCGATCATAGGATTTGACCAATCAAACGGCTCAGCCTGACATTGATCGACCAATGAGCTTTCAGGGCTGAAAACTACAATAAATCTAAGATAATCCGGCATGTAGGGGATAGCAGCGGGGAGAAGTATTGTTCGCGTTATGTGAGCTCAGAATCATAGTGATCCACAATGAGTAATGAACAATATTATAGAACCATTCCCACCCTATTCCGGGCACTGAGAAGACAGAGGGATGAAGGAAGCAATTCGATAGGTACTATAGGATTTGATTGAAGTATCTAACTGCAGAAATCATGGTCGTCAATGCAATACCTCATTGCATGGAGAAAAAAGGCGAGAAAAAGGCCCTTACGCCGCATGCACTAAACTCCTAAACTCCAAATGATTTCCCGCTCCTGGCTTTCAGATAACCAGACCCTTCGAAACAATAACGCCGGATTTACACCATGACAACCCAGCCCCTTTTAGTTTACTGGGTTGCCCACTGCAGGGGCCTTTGAGTCACCTTTTGGGGTAGCTAACCCCACCGCCACCCATCAATAGCAAGTGACCATCTGGAGCCCAAGACACAGGAATCTAAGAACTGAAAACGATTTCACATCGACTGCCGTACAGGCTTATTCTGTAGCTTTATAATCGCACTCGTCTTCCGCATTACTCAAAATGGGTGATGGAAGGTCGAAGGGCGCTGATTGGCGGCACTTATCCTGATCCAGAATGTGGAGGGGTTGGATGACTGGACGTGGGAGAGGAATAGATAAGTCCGCCGGGGGAGTGGGATATGATTCTGGCTGGGGTTGTGGCAACGATGCCGGTGGAGGGGGCGGGAGTTGCGGAGGGGGCGGAGGCGGAGGGGGCGGTGGTGGTATCCGTCGCATCGTTAGGGACTGCTGAGTAACCCCAATATATGCCTGTCCCTCGATCGTGTGACAGAGTCTAAGAGCATTTGAATGTGTCTTCCATACTGCAGTTTTCCCACCGGTTTCGTTCTCAACAATTTTCAGCTGGACTGGTCGATGTTGTGTGTTGGAGGGTGCCCATGCCCGCTTTCGTTTGGTCGTTAGCATCGGCTGAATAGTCGTCTGCAGCCCCATATAATTCCTTTCGATATGTTCTGAATCCACCTGCGGGTCTAGGGGGCCTCCTATCTTCCGACCTCCGCTGATTTCAAAAATCCCTTCATCCAGCCGGAATTCTTCCCTAATACGGAATTTTGACTTCTTGCCCTCCTCCACCCTGTACGGGATTTGCCAGATGTTCCTTTTCTCGTCTAATGCTGGCGCAAACAGCTGCTTGATCTTTGTAGTAGTCGTAGTCAAAACTTCCAAAACGCCAGCAGCAAGCTCGAAATTGCCATCGGTAGAGACTACTTGCGGCCCATCTCCGTACCCCCGGGGAACAAAACAATGCGCCAAATCGCAGTAGCCACTCCCCAGATCAATCGCACTCAAAATATTGGGATTGACGACCCATTGCACTAAGTCCATATTCCTCCAGAACCGGGCCCGCCATGTATCTCTAATATGACCCGGAACATATCTGTTGGGCCAACTTTGTAAGAAACTTTCGTAGGCACTGCTTAGTTCGTACTTTGTTGTCGAATGAAGGCTAATATATGCGGCCTTGATACTAAAGTCGATGCAGATTATTGAGCCTTTTATCTCGGGTATTGCCGACGATGCATCGAAGATGGATGACGGTAGGGGGATCGGTGGTGATAGGGTGATGTATGAGGTTGGAGTAGATAGTAGAGTCGCAAGTTTCGAGTAGTGGTCGAGGCCCGAGTCGGTTTTCGAGGGAAAGAGTTCGAGGATATAAGACGGCGGCGGGTAGACGGGGACGAGGATGATCTGCTCATCCATGTCGGCCGTCTGGTGGTTGTAGATAGATGGTTGGTGAAGTGATTTTTGCGGGTGAAATGACGTTGGAAGGAGATGCCGAGATGTGATGAGTGGTGATGCGGGTTCAGCGCTTCTGGATGCAGTGAAATTCTAGCCCTTGCCTCCTTTGTGGGAATACCGAGTACTTCTGCCGAGTCGGATGCTAATTAGATTGTGATAGGGAAGAAGAATAGGAATAAAATTGAGAAGTAAAAGACTGTAACCCCGAACACGATGATGGCGAAACCATTTTGTTCGTCATGTATCGGTTCCAGGAGAAGGTGTCAACGGAGTTGGTGGGCTTCGGTAGCGCACCACCGTTGCGGCATGGGCTGGAAGGGCTGGATGGAAGGAGACTTCTTAGCTGAGCGTGGAGAATGTGCCTGGGCAGTAAGTAAGGGGTTCTCTGTCCCCGTTTGGGATCAATCTCTTAGGAGCGATGGGAGAGGAGAAAAAGCTTATTCAAAGGTGAAGTGGGGATGAGAGCTCTCCTTTGTTTCGAGTCAGACAGATGGAGGGATGCTCTCCCTTGATCCTCAACCTGCTCACTCAGCCTGCATAACCGATCGCTGGACTGGCTTATTTCTTCAAGTTTCTCAGTTTCTTGGGAGTAAATTACTCTGCCGCCGGCACTTCTTTTCAAGTACTTTTGGTTGCTCCAGGCCTTAGTCGTAGCACTACTGGAGTCCCGGTACCGGGTATGCTTCCGGCGATTTGGAACTCTCCGCGACCTTCGAAACCAGGAACTGCGGCTAACGCAGAATGGAAGGGCCTGCCATCACTCGCGCTTCCAGATCAGGTGAATATCCGCCTTTAATCCTTCAATTATCGCGGACAATGAGTTTATGCATAAAATGGCAGTCTACTGGTACTCGCTATAGAGTACAGAAGAGTCATAGCTGTTAGCCAAGATAAAATAACCGCAATTCATCTCAGAAATCGCCACTTGTGAGCACTCGCACTGCCGTTGACCAAGGAGTCACATTGAATCTTGACAGAAATCCTAATGCACGGCTCCTCCACTCATCTGGCCTCCATCAACTGTACTATTTAACCCCTGCAAATGTACAGCCAAACCCCTGCCTTCTCGGTATTCTGTGAACCTTCTCTGCATCTTCTGGGGTACCTATGCACTGCAGCATCACCCGTTCGATTAGAGTTGAAACTAGAATATTCTCCAGCCAGCGCGCACCATATATTTTTAATTTGAGCCTTGAAGATTTCGATGCACTACAGTATTATGTACAGTAGCAAAAAAGCCCGTGTTATTTGTCCCGTATATATGCTGCACATGGAAGATTTCAATGCAAATGCTTGAGTACCCAAACTGCAGAAAATTACTCTCAAATCTAAGTTCTTACGGTAATCATTTATATACAGCATTCATACAAAATTTAAGTCTCCAAGAAAAGGCAGGATCTAAGTTGCCATAGGATTATGAGATTCGCAAGGCCCGTGTTCTGTTTGCTAGTCAATATTGCTGTTCAGAGACCTAGTCAGTAAAACAGAAGGGATTCTTGGTCAAACAGATCTGATAGTCAATCCTTTCGTCCCTCGCTTCTTCGGCCTCCAGGTGATGTTCTGGGTGTAGTATGCTCCTTCCTTTAGGCTTGCCTTAGCAGGATTTTGTGACCCAAATTGACACCACCTGAAATACATACAACCAAATACCCATCCAACTCAATCTCTTCATCTATAAGTACATACTACGTATATATCAATACCAATTAATACATACTATGCATGCGTACTCTCATAGAGGTAGATAGCCAAATCAAAACGAGGAGCGTGGGAGGAGGGGAAGTGGAAAGTGAGTAGAGTTACATCCAAACCGATCGCAAAAATCTACAGAAATAAGTAGAAAACAACTGTTCCAAAAAACCAAAACCAAAAACCATAATATACCAATTACACCTGACCACCAGCTAACCGGACCTATTTTCCCTATTCATCCTAGCCTTTCCTTTCCTTTTCATCTTCCTTTTATTCCCAGCCCCCAGCCCCATGTAGATAAAAAAAAACCCTAATGAAATACACTATACAGAAGCCTCCCCTCCTAAAAAGGCTCATAAAGCACATAAAAGGGGAAACCGCCCATCAACAATCCATCCCAGATACTTTTAACACCACCCATTCTTCTTTTATACGCCAAACATAAGAGAAACAGAACATGTAACAAAAACCAAAGAAACGGGTAAGAGATACATCGGGTACGGACCTTCCCGCCTACCATTCTAGAGTTTTAATAGTAGATCGGTTTACTTCCTTGATGAAGCACCGCGCCTTTTGGGGTTGGTCTTTCCGGCAGTCCTCTTAGGCTTAGGCTCAGCACCCTCGATGTACTTCAACAACTCATCGATGCTCCGGCTGTCCATACCGCCCATTCCTGAAGCAGAGGTGGTGGACTCGGCAACACGGCCATTAGATACTGACCCTTGACCGACCTGTGGTTGGGGTTTTGTCGACATGGTTACACGGGGCTTCAACAGCCTCCTGCGGGCAGCAGTCTCCTTGGCCTGTTTAGCCAGAGCAACTGCATTCTGCGTTAGCTGCTCAAGCCAGTTCTCGGCTTCTTTCGTGTTGCGATCGTTCGGTCCTAGCTCGGCGAGGAATGTATTATATGCGTCGCGCATGCGATTGACGGAACCCTTGGAATCGTTATCCAGGGCAAGAGCCTGGGCAAGCTGGAACGAAAGGGTTGCAGCATTTGCAGAGTTCTTGCCAAAGATCTCCTCGCACACTGACAAGGAGGCTTCGAACCACTTCCGGGAGTCAGTGTAGTGTTTCAAAGCCTGAAGCATTACGGCAGTGTTGTTCATGGTAGTGACGGAGTCGGGGTGCCCATCACCATAGATGATCCTCCAGAAGCCGAATGCGTGCTTGATATATGCCAAAGCAGCCTTGGTGTCACCGTTGGCATGCTCAAATAGACCCAGGTTTAGGTAGTTGAGGATGGTCTCGGTGGAGTCAACGCCAAGTGTTCGCTCCGACACAATGACGGCCTTACGGGCCAGCTCCACAGCAGCCGCCTTCTCATCAAGCTGATAGTAGAGCATCGAAAGGGTATTGTAGACTCGAGCAACCTCGGGGTGAAGAACACCGTAGATCTGCTCGTGCAATGATAATGACTCGAGAAGGAGTTCCTGGCCCAAGTCCTTTTGGTCTTGAATGATGGAGATACGGCCAGCCTCGAGTGCCTCCTCGGCCAACTGACTCTTGGACGACGAATCCTTGACAATCGGGACTACATTCATAATATCTGCGGGAGAGAATGTCTGTGAAGGACCCACGAGGACAGGGCTCGACGCTCCACTTGCTGTGGCAGATCCTTTCTTCTTGTGCTTGCCTTTACCATTGCCATTGGTCGCAGGGATAGGAGTGTCTCCGTTGACCTTGGCAGCATCAAGTTTCGCTGGACCAAATTCGTAATCCTTGATGGAAAGTTGAAGACCAAGCTTCAAAGCAATCTCACGGAGAATCTGAAGGTGCTTGATTCTACCCTCCCAACCCTCTTCGAGCTCAAAGCGGAAACGCTTCTTAACTTCCTTCTGGATTTGTGTACGAAGACTTTCAATTGTCAAGCTCTCGAAACTGAAATCAGAGTCGTGATAAAGAGTCCAAAGGCTCTCATCCTTCACCACTCTGGGGCTAGGGTTGTGAGCAGAGCCAAGCAGACAGTTCAGGAAGTGCGAGATGGCGTAGGAAACTAATGGGGCGGGAAGACCACGTAGGAGAACATTGAGAATGTGCTTGGCAGCTCTGGAAACCATCTCCTGGACGGCTAAAGTCTTGATAGATGCAAGCTTGGTGCCATGTTCAGTTGCCAAAGCTGTAAGCGATCCAAGGTAACGGATGTTGATACCACGCTTGTGCATAAGACGAGTAAGGGAGTGACCATCCATAGGAGAGCCAACATCACCTTCCTTAAGATCCTCGATCTGTGAAGAGTTAGTGGCACAATCGACATAGGTTTAAAAGGATGCCAACTAACCAAGCCAGGAATGCACTTTTCGACCAAGAAAACGCATGCATCACGAACATCCTTCTCGTCAGCTTCCCACTGTGCCTTCTCCTCATCGGTTTGTGGGATCTGGCCGCTGCACACATCTGGGTTCAGGGCAAAATCAAACCCGCCAATGTCGATGCGATCATCTTGGGGCACCTCTTTCTTATCTCCATCCTTCTCCCCCTCCTTCTCTGCGGTCTGTTGTGAATTAAATTAGCACTTCCCCGGGCCTCATCACGAGGTGACAACCTACATCTTCTTTGCTCCCGTCTTCCTGTTCAGCCTTTTCCTTCTCAACCTTCTCCCTGGCCTCCTTTCTTGTTGCCATCTCCTTGCTGACGTATTCTCTCATCTTCAACTTCCAGAAAGAATCTACAAGCTCCTGCCTAAGTACGGCCATCTTGTGGGGGTATCCAGTCTCGTCCTCGATGCCTTTCCAGTGCTTTTCGATGAAGTCTACATCTAAAGGCGTAATTCTATACAAGTCAAGGACGTATTTCCGTCCGTCAGTTCCCAACAATCCTTTAGTCTCAACCGAAGCGACAAGGTTGTGTTTCTTCCCGTCCTTGTCCCACACCGAATGCGACTTTACGCGCATTGCTTTACTCATCTTGTCAAACAGAGGCACAAACTCCTCATTAGTAGCGACGACGTCCTTGCCCTCAACTCCACCATAATCAATCTGGCTCTGACCCTCCTCTCGTTGCCGGAAGATGCCGGGAACAATGCTTTGAGCAACCAGACGGCGTCCAAGGTAGTCTATGACGACGGTTCCCGGAGTCTGGAGTCCAGGGATATCGAGGGTGTTGACAGCTTTAACACCCATAACATCTTTTCCGGTGGCTACACGAGCTGCTTCATCTCCACCCTCGCTTGTGAAGGTGCCTACTCCATCGGCGCCGTGGGAGAAGAAAATGTTGTTGTACACATAGATCTGGGCATCCCGACCCTCAGTAGGGTTCAAGGGAGCAATCTCGCCCTTTGCAATCAAAACGGCGCCACGAACAGCAGCCTCAGTGTAGTCCGCAAAAAGCTTAGAAAGCAATCGCTCGCGGAATACCCGCTCCTGGACGGTCTCCCTGGGCAATTCCCGGGTGGATTGAAACTCCTCGTTAAAGTCACGGAGAGAATCAACCCCCTCAGCACCAGCAAGCAGATATTGCTCTTGGGGCCGCGCGAGGTCGAATGTGTGTGCTTTGTGCTGAGCATCGGGTCTAGGAACCAACCAAGGTGCTGCCGGAATAGCATTGGTAGGTCCAAATGTGATCAATGGGTCCTTGGTAGAGTTGTATTCTTGCAAGGCCTGGAACTCCTTCTCGAACGATGGGCTGATCATGCCCAGTAAAGTAACGAGAGAATGCGCAGAAAGGGCTGCGGATTTTGGTGTAGGGTCGAACTTGTTGCTGCTTGATTTGTTGACGTAAAACCCAGAAACGTGCGAAGTGATGTGAACAGTCTCTCCCTCCAAAGTGGCAACCTGGATATACAGTAAATGGCCCTTCTGTCGAAGGTAGTAAGGGGGTGGGTTCCATGGCGATAGGCAAAGACCTCTCACGCACTTTGGAGCGGATGTGTTGGATGTGGGAGGAAGGAACTGGTCTAATGATGCGGGGGCGTTGAAGTCGTAGTTACTTAATGGGTGAGGAGTCTTCTCGCTAGAGACATCTACTCCGTCAAACAACGCCACCCCGGCAGAGATCCCACCGGCAGTGTCTAGGCGAGCAGACGCAGCGCCAACCAACTCTCGAGTTCGAAGAAGGTGTATTCTGGCTTCCTTCTCGGTATATGGGTCCTCAACGAGAACCAGCTCGGAGTCGGGCGCAATGCCTGGTACCTCCGATAGTTCGACGTAGTCGTTGATTCGAGTGCTATTGTGTTCCAGATGAAAGCAAGAGTACTGGTAGGTGCCAGGCAGTTCGATTACAGACTGCCGGATATCTTGCACCTGCTCTTGCGCTGACACCTACAGAATTTCAACATGTCAGCACCGCGTTTGTCACCAGCCCCACGGAGGAAGACAATCCGTACCATAATCTGAATCTGGTGGGGAGGGTTCGGTAGTTTGACGGTCAATTGGAAGACTAAAACGATGATATCATCAGTCAGCTAGATGCCCCTCTACCCCGCAATCTGAAGTCCTCGAATCTAACTCACGATCCTGAACTGGAGCCTCCGCCGCAGTCTCATTGTTCTGGTTCGCCTGAGAAACCTGGACCGGGGTCTCTGTATAAATTCAATCACAGTCCAAGCAAATCAGTCATCCGTTTCAAACATGCCCCGCTCTCCGACGTGCAACGGTCGGACAGGCAGACAGAGAGACAAGCTGTCGTCTTAGGTGCCCAATTGACGAGGCAACAACTTACCAGCATTAGGAGCATCCTGTTTGTCGGCCATGATGACTTCAAGCGAAACTATTCCGGCTTTGAGTAGGAAGTAGCGTTTTCTTAACCGGGGTCGGAGACAATCCTCGGGGCCGATTTGATGAGAAAAGAAAACAAGGAAGGGTACAAGAGAGTGTTATATGACTGTAAGGCTTGTGAAATAAACAGAAGATGGTGGTGGTGGAGGAGAAATGTCGAGGAAGTCGACACACAGTTCGGTAGAGTGACGGCAGGAAAAAACTTTTGGTTCGGCGCTTCTTTCCGGCTCTTTGATTGCTGGACGCACAGTGACACCACCACAACCCACACAGCAAAAGAACAAAATCGGCGTTCGATGATTCCCGAGCTAACCGAGAAACAAAACCCCCGCTAAACAAATTCCCCAGGTGTTCCTCCGTCCATCCGTCGCTCTCTACAACGGTACGAAATGCCCCCAAGTATATACTTTATATGGCACAAACGTTCCTAAGATCTTCAGTCGGAAAAGAAGCCGCTGATGGGCGGCCCCACATGTATCTAATAAACGCTCAGAATAGACAGCACGGCTCAATCACCAATGGGACGTACCGTGCTATATGCGCGACGTGTACAGGTTTTGTACCCAATGATAAAGTATGTCCGTTACCAGTAACTCTATTCCTCATATAAAATTCTATGAAGTAAAGGGAATAATAATGGGTTGCTGCCAGAGTTCAACAATTAAAAACAAAAAAGAACGCCTTGTAGACAGCAGACAAAGCTCACGCTAGATATAACCTCTTGGCAGTGAAAGGAAAACACCATGAACGGACGTTAGTGTATAGGATTTTGGAAACAAACGCCGAGCTGCATATATGCAATTACGTCTTCTCCTTGCTCAACTTCATTTATCATCCCCTTCATCTTCCGTATCTCCATCGTCCCCGTGTATGCCCTTATGCCCTCTTAAGACATCAAAAACGACAGTTTTGTCGGGTCGTCCTTTACCGTCTTTCACTTGAAAGCTATACTTTCCGCCATTCCACAAGTCTTTGAGTGTTACTTCCCGTGTTCTACCCAAACTCTCAATATCGCCGATTCTCTGTAGAGTCTCTTCCAGGTAGTCACTGAAACCCTCCTGGTTGCAAATCTCTCGGAATGCATTCATCATCGGGACACTATCTGCTCGAACCTTAGCTTTCGAATCGATAGTGAAGATATTGTCGTGGTCGTATTGCTGGATAAAGTCCGCACGAGTCATGATCTTTCTGGCTTTGTAGAGTGGCAATTCTGGCAATCTATGCCCAATCTCTGGATCATAGTCCTCCATATCTGACTTCTTGCCCAGATCGACAAGTGCCTTTACCAATAGCATCGCCGAGGATGCAAACTTTTGTTGGTCCATGACGTCGTCATCCATTTCCTCTCCGAAAATCCAGCATTTGTTCTAAGGTATTATTAGCCTAGGATATTGCTCGGAGACTTCTCTCGAGAACCAGAATGTGATCTCACTCGCCTCGTCGCCTACCGAGCAACAAAGTAAAGAAGAAACTGGTTCACGAGAGTACCTAACGACCGGATTGACGAACCAATAGCCATGTCTTCTCGGCTTCATAGATTTCATCGCATTTCTCTATCATGTTCTTCTCCTTGGCAACCTTGGTTAGGAATGCCAACCTGCCCCCCACTTTATCGTATACAGTATGGAAATCCTCCTCGTCCTTGGGGCTCTTAGGGAAACCTCGGCTCCTGAGGGCTCTTAACGCATTAATGGCTTTCGGCTTGGTCAGATCACGAACAGATATCAGCTCCATTCTGGAGCCATATTGCTTCATCCGTTCATAGACCCTGTTGTACACTTTAGCTCATGCCACCCACAATCAAAGACCGCCTGCAACACAACAGTTGACCTCGGGCTATTATTTCCCATACAAAATGGCAGGTAAACATTGAGGTCCTGTCCCCTGTATAGGCGAGCCCCAAGTTCGACCAATGCTACAGGCGGCCTCTTTGGGTTAATATCATACCAGTAATCATCGCTATTGAACACCATCGTGACCAACCCTGCGGCTGCCCATCCCTCAGCGCGCTGCTGAAGCAGTTCTAGCAAGTCCTTGCCCACATCATCGTCATGTACCATGTGCATTCCGTTGATAATCATCACCAGTGGTTTTCCAGTCTTCTTCCTTCGTACCAACGCAACCTTCTCCAGTTTGTTGAAGGCTCTTTCGATGTCTAATAACGCAGTCGTTTCCCGGGGCCCCCGAATGGAAAAGAGCGACCCAATATAGTCTTCGTGGAACTCGAAATCAAGCGCCTTCCCCAATCTTAGTCGGAATATCTCTGGGTCGGCATGAGCTTCCATCATTGAGCACCTTTCGCCTCCAGTCCTATGCATGGCGCTGCAAAACGTGCGTGTCAGCTCGGCTCTATTACACCCGGATCCAGGAGGCCTTACGCTAACAACATCGACGTTTTGCCAGTACCCTAAGCAAGTGTCAGATACAGCTGTAATCGCGGATTACTTGCATTAAAGTACTAGGATTGACCTTCTCCCCAATAAGTAGGTAATAATGACCCTGCTCTTCTCCTTTTATAATCCTATCAATCTTGTCCTGTTGTTCCAACTGGATCCTGATAAGAGCATGAGTAATCAGCCAACATACTCGCAGCGTAAAGGAGCGGGGTCGTGTGCGCGGCCAATTCCTTCGAGACTGGGGGCATGTCTCTTGGAGAATACATGAACTAGTACATGGAGCGGGTGGGACAAGTACGGTACAAAGCACATAGAACAGTTACCCTCCGCCGCCGCCGCCGAATGATTAGAAGATTCGTACCACGGCTCCTGAGGATCGTCGTGACTCGCACTTGCAAGGTTTAGCGCAGGGTCGCCTTCGTTGAAGGCATTGTCAATCTTGTTGAGAACGAGGTGTTTGTAGTATTTATGGTATCCATATCCCGCGAATCTACATTCCATTAATACTCAATGTCTCGATTCCTTGCAAGTATCCTGCTGAATGCCATGTACATGGTACGTACCCGAGAATCGAAAGCGAGGCGGCCGTGGTAGCAGCGGATTCGAACATTTTCCAAGCCGTTCCTGAATGCCCACCATGAGTACCATTGCTTCCGCCACCACCTTTTTCTCCCCCTGCCGGTCCCTCTTTACCTGTTGCCTCCTCTCTGGCATTACTTCTGCGTTCCTTCTCTGAGCCGAGGTGTTGTGTACTTGGCTGGGGTTGGACGTCATTGGCGGGACCAAACTGGTAATCGTTTGCGCCTCCGGCCGCAGGCCCGCCTGTTTGCCCGGATTGCCATCGTAGCTGAAGAGTGTAAATGGTTGGTTTTCGGATGGGAATGGCCAAGCATTGAGTGCGCAAACTCGAACAGCCGGCGATGAGGTGACAACGTGTAGGTGATGGTGTGGTCAGGGGTTGAAGCCGAACGAAAGCGCGAGGTGCTGCCATTGGGATACCGAGAAGTGAATGAGAGTAATGGGAGATTGTGGGTCCAGCGTCGATTTGAGTCGAGTCGGGACTCAAGAGAGAGTCGTAGAACCAGAAGAGAAATGAGCTAGGCAGGAACTAACGAGGCACTTGACGTCGCCTTCAAGAGCAGATGAAAATCAACCAACCGCTTAACCCTGGACCTCAGTCGCAGAAGAGGAGAAGAAGAATATGAATGCGTTCTCAAGAGAATAGTCGAGTCGAAGTCGTATGGTGAACTTTTCTCTCCATGCTTGTTTTGATTTGATGCAGCGCCGTGTGCGCAAGGGAGCGCACACCCGAAAGTCCAGATCGCAGTTGGCTTGAAAACATCGTGAACTAGCGGCGCCCAACAGAAGGAAGATACATCATCGCAACTTCCGTTAGAGAGTTCTGTACTTCCGCAGATTCCCCGAGTCTTGATCTGGAGCTGGTGCGCATAGACTATTTAACGCGAAATGCTGCTGCGATCACCCACGTGCTCTGTGGTCTTGGCACTCTCGCATTGACGTAACTGATGTTGCTGGTATCTGTTGATGACACTCAACTTTTTTCCTTTCTTCACCTTCCAACCTCCAACCTCCAACCTCCGATCTCCAACTTCCAATTTTTAATACACAGACACAAAGTTCTCAATACACAACCCATTTTAATATCTACATGCGCCATGGAGCCACTACCCTCATGGTTTGCCAGCAACGGGTTCGCCCGCCACAAAGAAGACACTGAACTTGAAACCCTCAGAATACATCCCAACAGCACCATACTCTCGACAGTAGAATGCATCATCGCCGGCATCTACCCTGCAACTCTCGTTCTTGCTTCTACCTTCTACCTCCTCTCCCCGTCTCCCGCCACCAAAGAATCCTACTTCTCGCAAAAAGGCAATCTCTTTAACGTAATATTCGTCAAATACGGGTGGTTCTGGACCACTCTTGTCTTTTTACTCCATCTCTCACGTCTCCGGATATCTTCGAAGCCCAAAGCCGCCTTACGTTGGGGCCTGGCCACCACATGGTGGATCCTCGTCACGCAGTGGTTTTTGGGGCCGCCACTTATGGACCGTGCGTTTTTGGTGACCGGTGGGACATGTGAGATGCTTGATGCAGCAGGTCCGGACGCGATGGGAATGAGTACGGGGAAGTTGTTAATTACTTCCGCAGCCTGTAAACTTCAGGGAGGGCGGTGGAGAGGAGGGCATGATTTGAGTGGTCACGTGTTTTTGTTGACGCATGCTAGCTTGTTTTTGTGGAGCGAACTGCTACCGTTTTTGAAAGCGGGTATTTGGGGCTGGGTGAGTAGCGCGGTTGTTGCAATTTTGGGCATGTGGTGGTGGATGCTGCTTATGACCGGCATTTACTTCCACACTTGGACTGAGAAGGTGAGTTATTGGGCTGGCTTGGGGTCCGGAAGGCGCGCTAACGGTGCCATTAGGCTACCGGTTTGATAGTTGCTACGATGCAGTGGGGGTTTCTCTATGGGTGGGCTCTGAAGGCTCTTCCGGGGGTTCGGGTTGCATTGGGCGTTCCTGGTGTTTAAACCGATGTACGCCAAATTTTTGTTCTTTTGTCTTTCTCCCAGCTCATGTATTATCATCTTATACCGGCTTTCTGGCCATGTACAGTTGCAGAAGTATATTATTCACAGCAGTGGTAATCCCACCAAAATACCCAACGCCGATCTGGATCGTCAGAACTTGTCAAAACTTTTATTTCTTGTTGCCCTCCAGCACATCCTTCAAAGAAAACTGGGCACTTCCTCTCTCCAAAGGTTTTGGCTGATTCTCTGCTTTTTTCCACCCAATCTGTCCAACTTATTAGCTACTTTCCCACGCCCTCCCTGGGTGTAACCTCACCATATAAATAACCCTAAAAGTTGCTGGTAAACTATCATCTATATTTCCATGCAACTGTCTATATACCCCCTCTGTAGCCATCAGCACATCCCTTGAGATTTGCCCCTGCTTCCTCCCAAGTACTGCATTCCCCTCTCCCATAGCCTGCAAATCCATCATCAATGCGAACGAGTCCGGAAAATCAATAACCACGTCATCGACATCAATCGTAAGCAGGGAAAACCCCGCCTTATCCAGCAATCCACCCATGTCCCTTGTATCCGCTAGCGGGCTGACTCTGGGGCTTACACCCCCGTGTCGCTCCTGCTCCGCAAGCTGTAGCGACGTCCGCAGCTCATACAAAGTGTCTCCGCCGAACATTGCTGCCACCAAAGGAGCATCGGGTTTTAGAACACGATTGACCTCCCGTAGTGCTAGGGGGAGATCGTTGATCCAGTGCATTGACCCGGAGGAGACAACGGCATTGAAAGAGTTGTCGTCGAACGGGAGTGCTTCTTCGTCGAGAACCACCCGCTCAATCGCAATCTCTTTGTTCCATGGCTCCTCTTCGTCTCGGTGCAGTAGCGTAGGCGAGTACTCCCCCGCCACCAGCGTCTCAATGCGGTCAGAAACGCGTTCCGTCATCCCCTCGTCTGCACCTTGTCGCGGCTTGACAAGAGCTTTTGCGATGTGCCCAGGACCGGCGCCGAGATCGAGGACGCGCGGATATTTCCGGTTGATTAACTCTAGGCATGTTAGCGAGACGATTTGTCAAGCGTGGGGGCAGTGGGGTGGACAAGAAGGCGCTCGACGAGGTCGTTGGCGATGTGATCTTTGAGGTAGTCGGTGGTCCGGGAGAGAGGGGAGCGGGCGGCACGTTCGCGCTGCAGGAGCTTGGTGTGGCGGTTGAAGACTTGGAAGCCGGGAGTATGTGGGCCTGAGGAGGTGGTGGCATATCGACGGACGGACAGAAGGGGTTTTAGACGGGGAGGCATGGTTGTGATGTCTAGCCAAAGTGCAGTGGTTGTAAGAGTGTTCGTGGAGGTTAGGTTTATAAGAAGTAGGTATTGGTAGTAGTACGTCATTTGACGGGATAAACTGCCTTTACCGCAGGAAACATCGCGTCTCCCTCTCCTTCACGCCTCGACGCGTCGCAACTACATCTCTCGAAAGTCGTCTCAAAGCAGCAACAGCTAAAGCAATAGGCATTTTATGTGTATTTCAGTGATGAACACGTGAACGTGACAGTGCTTGTGAGTCCCACATGCTCAACACCGGTGCTGCAAGCTTCACACAGAGGATACAAGTACCCAACTGTTTTTACTACTTCTGGGTGCTCAACACATGGCTGTCATAATAACAGAGGCACTTCCACAACTCTTGCTGTGAGATAACCAATTTTATGTGGAAAACAGACTTTGTTATCAGCTTGTATTCACCATTATATTTGTCACTAGGCTTAAAATGTCACAATGTTTCTCCTAACCAATGGCCATTATTGCATGGTGTTGAGGTTTCTATTGAGTTGAACCATCACAGACATAGAAGATACAGTTTTGGGGACATCCCCGACTCGGTTTGGTATATTTTACTTGCCTCCCCAGGATTTCGGTGGCTGTTGTAAGCGTGCTGTTGGCAGGTACCCACTAGTATGCCCGCTTCCGCCGCTCCCGTTCCCGTTCCCGTTCCCGTTACCGCTCTTGCCACATTCTGTGATAACCATATTAATGCCCAGCAGGAGGCTGGGCACGAAAAAAGTCATCACACAACTTGATATGGTATTGACAACCTCACCATCTAATAAAAGCTCTGGACGCTAAATGCGGTCGGATGTTAGTCTACGGATTTTCCTATAAGGTACTTCTTCGGAGTAGCAACTCGATCTTGGTGGCATATGAGCTGTGGATGCTGTAGGAGGTGGCGGGGCGGCGTGCGGCGTACGGCGTGTGGCGGCGGCTATCTGTACACAAAACTGCTCAAGGCAACCATTGCAACCTCGGCCAAATTTATCCGTATTCGACGCCCAGTGATGTCAACCGTTCCCAGAGCTCTCCTTTTATTTTTCTTGGTACTGAAATTAGTCGAGACGAGCTTGCGAGGTTTGAGAGATTCCAGACTATACTCTAAAAAGACCTATGGCAGTATTGAGCAAGTTTAGGGTTTCTTACTATACGGTCCAAATTCGGTGAATGTGATTGCCCTCGTATCCAAACGAAGGCCATTCCAAACTCATCTAGAAGCGGAACCGAAGCCCCTGATAGGAAGCTTGCCGATAGCACCATGTGCATACTTATCCAATAGTAAGCTGCAATTGACAATAAACTTTCCGTAGCGATTTTGTGTTATGATCCCAAAATATCTATGGAATGGATTCTCATCCCCCTTTAAACTCGGAGTAGTGATACCATGGTGGCAATAGTAAGCAGTGAGCTGCCGGAGCAACGTATGACCTATGACTTGAGCTGAAAGTGACAATAGTTGATCCACATCAAGCCGAAGAAGATCATTCATACGAAGAATAGTGAACACCGGGCTGCTGAGCCTAATTCGCACAGGAAGAACTCCTATTGGTGAGTTGTCAAATTGCACCACAGCTGTAATCGAGCACTCTACAATTTCACAAATGATGCTCGTGCTTTGTAACGGCGATTCTGCCTTCTAAAGCTATTGATACTTTTAAAAGAACCTGCGGGATGGGAGGCTTGAGTGGCATCCGTCGGATGTTGGCACGTTGTGAGACATTAAAGAAAATCGTTACTGGATGGGGATGTTATGCAAATAATAGGACCTAGGTATAAAAAGCCTGTCGAACCTCTAATTTGCGAATCATCACCGTCGAACTATTCAGACAATCACGATGAAGCTTTCCCTCGTCCTTACAGCAGTTTTCGTTGCTCTCTCTTCTGCGGCCACCCTTCCGCGTGGCTTGCCTCTCACCAAGCAATATTTCAAGCTCAAAGTCGCCGATAATGCTCCCAAGGAAGTCGCCGGGAAGTATATCACTATCAGTGGAAGCTTAGGGATTTACCCCGGACGTGAGGAATTCCAAGGTTACATCAATGGAACCAGTACCAAGAAAGGCGCTATTCTCTCTGTCAAAGACAAGAAGGACAAAGTGTCTGCAAACCTCCCGCTTCCAGAGCACAGAATATTGATCTGGTTATCTAGATTTCTTCGCCCAACCCACGGCACTCCTGTGTACTACGTCCGCCTCGGAGACCCCAACGATGATGCTAGGCCGGAGTTGATCTTGTGGAAGGACTTCACCGTGTCTCCTTCGGATAAGTCAAAGAAGCCGAAGTACTGGTTGGATTACAACGCGTCAAGTAATAGCGTAGGAGCTACCTCTAAGAATTGGGTTGCCTGTGGTGGGAAAGACGGATATCAACTCTATTTGTGAGTGTTACTGAGCTCAGATATCGGCATATGTGGTTACTGACTAGAGACCATTCGATTTTCGTAGTGGAAATACGGCACCGGTGACTGGGTGTACAGCGGGATTCCAGATTCAGGTAATATATGCTGTTGCTAAGTAGTTTGGCTATGCGAGAAACAATGTTGTACCAATGTGGTTGTGATCATAATGGAAATTTCAAGAGAAAATAACTCAATATCAGTTAGAGGAGAAGACTAATTAAGGATAAAATACGGAGGATTCCCACCCGACAGACCACCTGCAAGTGTTACGAATGTAAAGCAGATTAAGTCTATTCTACTATCTTAGGGAGAAGCCCGGTCTTTATATACATGAAGGCTTGGAACTCCATGGAAGTCCATGGAAGCTCACGATTGCAAATACCAGTGGCGGTGGCGAATGAAAACTCGTGGATGAGTCTACGACTGTGAGTCCGCAGCCTGTGAGTCAATTCGGTGATCTCAGTGTATCGGCGACTTCCTCTCAGGTCATATAGTAATAGCAAGGTTATTTGATTTATCGAGTGACACGTAATGATTACCATTCATCTTGGCAAAAGCTAGTAGTAAGGTCACAAGTCTCAAACACCTCACCCAAACCATGAACGCGCCATTGTTCCCCTCCATTCTCATTTCCTGCCCTTGCAGTGATAACGTCGGCCAGAGATCACCAACACGGTCGCGAGCATCCGATGACGACATAGACATCGAAGAAGAGGGCGAAACCTTCGATCCACGCGCTCCACGCTCTGCGTTTTCATTATTCCCGCTCGAGAACCTACTCTTCTGCGAAGATTGCAATCAAGTCAGATGCCCAAGATGCGTCCAGGATGAAATTGTCTGCTATTTCTGCCCGAGCTGTCTTTTTGAAGTCCCAAGCTCGACCGTAAAATCGGAGGGGAACAGGCACGGTCCCGGAGCTATCAGCCGTCGGAGGAGGAGCTAACGCAGTGGTGTTGTAATAGATGCACCCGAAATTGCTTCTCTTGTCCAATATGTTTTGCAGCGCTATCAGTTACCGCCACGGGTGAAGATCAGACTGGGCCATTTGTTCTTTTGTGCTCTCATTGCCTCTGGTCGACCCAGGATATCGGGATAGAATTCGAGAAACCGACGTCAATCACAGCACAACTAGCAGCAAAACTCAAGGCTGCAACAGCCACAGCATCATCATCATTATCTGCCCCTGAAAATTCACACTCCAGGCCACTTTCGCCGTTGAGTTCCAGCTCTGGGACATACTACAGGCCAACGAGTCCAATCCCTCCCCCAGCGTCAACGGATGAAGCAGAATTCATGCGGTTAAAGGCACACTACAGCCAACAGAACGCTATTGCAAATGCTGATGATTTCGGGGGTTCTGGTTCTCTATCGAGGTTGATGGGATTATATTCTACTGGTGCAGGGAGAATTAGAAGTTATGGATCTGGTGCATTACAAAAGTCCACACAGACGAAAAACAGATCAGAATGGCAGGAGCTCGAGCCGTGTCAAGTTGTTGGTGGGGAAGAGGAGTTAATCGAGAAGATGAAGTCTGTGGGATTTTATGGTGCTACATCGCAGACTCAGAGAATCATTCAGGCGCATAACCCAAAGCTTTTAGAAGATGTACGACCTTTGGCAGCGCTTCTTCGAACAAAGCGGTCGAAGCGCTGTCGGTCCTGTCGACATATCCTTGTAAAGCCGGAGTCGAAGGTTAGCTCAATTAGATACAGGATTAAGCTTGTCGCTGGGTACATTCTCCCAAGTTTATTACCGGGAGATATTACGCTGACAATATAATTGTAGGTCCTACATCCCCCAGCTAACGATTTCCCGCCTTGACCATAACGCCGTTAATTACTTCAACCTACAACCCTTAAGCACCCACCAATTCCTCTTAACAGTGACCAATCCCCTTTATGATCTCATTAATGTCACCCTTGCCACTCCTGAGAAAACACCCGGCAAATATCCGGCGACCGTCTACATCCTCTGCCCTGAATTTGAGGTAGGAGCTAGTACCGACGTCTGGGACGAAGCCCTTGGCCCTGAAGCAAAACCAAAAGCCAAAAGTAAGGGCAAAAAGACGGGTCTTACCGCTACTATCTGGGATAGTGGGCGCAATTGGACGACGGTAATCCTTGAGATTATTCCACCTATCCTGCCAGAAGATACAGAACTCGAAGAGGATGATTATGTTGTCAAGGTCCCAATTCTAGTTCGGTCGGTATACGAATCTGATATTGACAGAGATGACGGGATTGGAAAAGAGGTCAAAGAGAAGAAGGAGTATTCGTACTGGAGCGTTTTGGAGGTGGGCAGGATGGGGAAGAAGACTGCGGGGAAGGTGGGCTTTGAGGAGAGCGCAGGTGCCAGGCCCATGAGCTTGATGTCTACTACCAGCTCGGCGGCTTCTGATGCGGGGGCGGTGAGAGATAGGAGGTCCCTTAGGTAGCAGTGGTTGGTGACCTGGAGATTGTATGATATACTATTGTACTGTCAATTTCTTCTGGGTAATACCACTTGCTGTCCGTGATTATACCATCAATTAACACTACAAAACTAAGACATCGTCTCCCATAATTTACCGTTATTATTTAACCCTTAGATGCGAAAGAGTGACACGCGGTGGTGCGTTTGGCTGTAAGACTACTACGACGTTCTGAAACATTCGCTTCCCTAGCGCAGGAAGGTTTGGCGGCTACTCCCATTTCTCACGAAACCAAGTTGCATTGCATGAGGACGCACACAGCACGACAGAAAGTAAACAACGCTGCGACTTTCGACATCTACGAGGATATCCGAAGGGGAACAGGCTACACACCGCATTTATCCGCACTTCTTCTTGTCTTGCACTTCTCGCATTGTGGTTCTCGATCTGGCCACTGTGCCAACTTATCTTCCCGGCGACACTGGTTTCCGGATTCCAGCTGCTGTCATTTACCTACTTAGTGTTTAGTACCCAAGTGCTCGGTAGTGTGTTGACGCGGAAATCCTAGTTTCGATATCATCGCGTCTTGCACTTGCAGCATTCAACACTCCTCCCTCGTAAATTATTCACCGCACCCCACTCAACAGCCCTCTCGACAGAATCGCCGCATATCCGAGCCAAACGTTTTGTTGTGGTTTGCCATTACCAGCGTTCCCGCATTCGATTATAAGCTTCGCTGCTGGGTTTGTTTCCCACCCGATGGAGGCTGTTTGTTGGTCAGCATCGAAATAGGCCACCAACACACCCACTCGCACACGTAAACAACAGTCCGTCAGAATCAAACAAGGCTAATACACACCCGCTCTCTGCACAGTGCAACGTATCTTGACACATCTTTCGCATGCCGATGCCGCCTTCAACACAACGTCGCCCTCGCACCCGCCGGGTGGGCTCCTCCCCACCGGATGAGCTCCCCGACTCTTCTCCGTCCCGACCTCGCGCCAAGCGACGCAAGGTATGTCGAATAGCACCCGTGCGACTACAACAAAGCGCCATTATGACGACGGACTTCAGCTAATGTTGGTTTAAGGTTGTCGATTCAATAGAAACTGGGTTATCAGCCGCCCCCCAGGACCAGGTCAATGCGGTAATTGCCACATTGGCTATGCCGGACGGCGATCAGCCCGTCCCCGCCGCGTCAAAACAATGGGCAAACGAGAAGAACTTTCAGCAGAATACCCACGGTGTCACTGCCTATGCCAAAGTCGCGGGTGCAAACTGGACTTACTATGTCAAAGACCTTAATATTCGGATCGGAAGACCACCTGATACCCGCCCCAGCACTGCGGGATCTCCAACCCCTCCCCCACTGAAGGTGGACGACTCCGTCCACATCGATTTAGGACCCAGTAAGCTGGTCTCGAGACAGCATGCAGTGATTTCGTATGACACGAATGGAGAACACAACTGGCAGATCCACGTAATTGGGAGGAATGGAGTAAAGGTGGACGACGAAACGTTCAAAAAGGACACTTCGACTGTACTACGCAGCGGAAGCGTGATTGAAATCGGAGGTGTGCAAATGATGTTTGTCTTGCCCAACAAGACTCCAATAATTGCGCCGTCGGTTATGAGGCGCGCGCGCTTGCAACATTATATCGTCGATGAAGAACAGCCTCTAGTACTCACACCTACAAATGACTCTGCCTTTGAGCCGGCATCGGCAATTGCCAAACTGGCCACTTCTGGGCAGGCGCATGGTGAGTTACCGGGTGCATCGAGAACGCAGACGGACGCGCTGGAGATCAACAGCAACGCTATGGCGCCTGCTTATCAACGTGGAGTACTGCTTGAATTGACCGAAGACATGGACTATTCCCAAGATGCCATGAAAGAGGTCAAGCCACCATACAGCTATGCATTACTGATCGCACAAGCTATTCTATCCAGCGATACTGAGCAGTTGACTTTAGCATCAATATACCAGTTTATCATGGACAAATATTCTTTTTATAGACATTCTAATATGGGTTGGCAGGTGGGTACCGTCCTGTACACTTTCTCTTCCGGTAAAAGTGCAGAATCTGACAGGTACAGAATTCCATCCGTCATAACTTATCACTAAATAAAGCCTTCCGGAAAATTCCACGCCGCACTGATGAACCGGGTAAAGGCATGAAATGGGAACTCTTGCCAGAACATCGCGAAGAGTACATTAAGAAGCTCCGGAAACCTTCAAAAGATGGACGACAGCGCTCGTCACAACCTGGGTCTCCATCTTCACCAAGAGGAGCACCGAAAGTATTGCAGCCACAGCTTTCCCGCCCAATAGCTTCGCTGGACGATGTACCAGATCTTAGTATCACAAAATTACCGGGCATAGGAGGCTCGCCGCAACGTTCAGTCACCCCGCCACCCATGCCTTCCTACCGTGTGCAGCCGCTAGAAGCATACACTCCCGACCGCGGATCTAGGCTCCCTGCCCTCCGAAGCGCAGATAAAACCCTCTCCGACACACCCGTGCCTCCAAACCGCAATAACCTTGGCCCTTCCCAAGGAAACCTTGGATCCACCACTGCTAGCGGTGATCTAAGTCAATCACCCACTCAACCCTCCCCTTACGGCGACGACAACAACCCTGCCATGTCCGCTGTTACCCCGGCACCGCAACGCCAACATCCACGCCTTGCACCGCCTTCAACGGGCCAACTACCATCTAGCTATCTCCCAACCTCTAGTCCTGCACCATTTTGGAAGTATGTACAGTTTGGATCTACCCCGGCAAAACCAAATGACTTCAGTCCCTTGAAGGATCTACACTCTTCGAGTCCGCCTCCTGTCATTGCAGGGCCAGAAACAGGGAGGAGAAATAGTATTAGGGAGTTGGGGAGCCCATTGAAAGATCGTAGCGGAGGTTTCCACCTTGGAGGGCCTAGGAATATGCAGCCACCTACAGGCGTATTGGGGAACGATGGGAAGGATGATGATGACGAAGATGGAGGGTTGGGGGACTTCCCAGGGATTGATTTAACGAGGTTTGTGAATTCCACCTAGAGGGAAGGGAGGCAGTGTACTGACTTCAGAATGTCTAGGGGGTTCGAGAAGATTGGCAAGTTTCATGTCAATGGACGTTTTGCAGAGAATGATGGGTGGGTTTGATGATTACACGAGACCCACGATTTCAGCAATGAGCAAAAGATGTCTGACGAACGAGCATAATAGGTGCTAGTCAACTTTTTTGGGAATTTTCCCTTTTTTTTCTATCTTCACGGAAACGGAGTTATGGCTTTTTTTGCCTTTTCGACTTTTGGACTTTTTGACTTTGGTTGCGGAATCTGATGGGAGTCAACGGAAAGCCTATCTTATTTCTCCGCTTATTTATCATTATATTTCCTATTTTTGAGTCTCCTTTGTTGGATGGATTATACGTTGGATTGAGCGCCTTGCAGGCCTGTAGAATTGCATTGCGCCGGATGGGATTTTGACGGAATGGTTCTTCTTGCGCTTACTTCTGAGTAAATACGATTGGATGTTACTCTTAGCTGAAGAGAAAACCTGATTGCGACGCTAGTATCTACCGTAGCAAGCTCCATAGTTCGAACGTCAACAATGAGAGTAGATAGTTTCGTCATAGTTTTACAGGGCGTCCATTAGCTTTGGTCGTCCGAAGTTTTGCCGTCATATAACGATTGAACTTAGTTACTCCCGCTTGCTACTTTCTACTTGTACTCTACTCTCCCGAGGCTACTACTCTCCTCGTCTTCTACCTTCTACTCTAGAATTTGTCTCTACCTCTGGCCCACTCTCGCGTGGGAACAACCTTCCCCCTCGGAATCCCCCCTGACGTCTGAGGGTTGATTGATGGGCTTCAATTCCATTGCCTTCTAGGAAACATCTCCAAATTCGGTATCAGGAGTCAGGAGATAAAGGTGTCATAGGAGCCCTCATCACAAATATTGCGTCACATTCCGGAGGACGTCCGAATAACCGCTCTCGCTACAGTACTGGTCATGGGGAAGCGGGATCCTTCAATCAGTGCCATCTTGTTCACATCTCCCACAAACAGGAATAATGCACTGTAGCGTCATATAAGTGGGAAACGCCTGAAATCCACCTACCTTCCCGGTATCCAACTCTCAACAACGAAGCAGAGCTATAGCAATCGAAAGCGAAGAATAGTTTAGTGGGGGATTTTCTGTCTTTACTTTTCTTTGTGTAGGTGTTTGCAGGCTATGTTGGGAGGTGTTTTCTCGTGGCCGGATATCATGTGTTTCTCACCTTTGCGACGCTATTGTACATAATAATGGAACCAAATCATTTTTGCAGCGATAACTCGTGTTTGCGGAGATAAGAAAGTGAATAATACGGCTGTTCGACAACTAGCTAGATGGAAGCTAAACACCACATCAAAACAATGCCACCAGTTGCGCGGATGGACTTGTTGGATGTGGAGGTGGCTGGCAAGATTTTAGGTCGTTATTTTCTACAGTATGAGAGAAGAGGGTTTGGCTGCACGGGTTTTGCTGCGTGGGTTGGCTGCGTGGGTTTAGCTGGCTGCGTGGGTTTGGCATGAGACTGCGTATGTCGGTCTACTTCCAAAAAGCTCTGCAACGCAGCAGGGTTCACTTGCAACTGCCGCTGGGTGGAATAGTATGGCGGCAAAAACGAGGAAATCGAAACACCTGAGGAGTTACAGTTAGGCATTGCGTAACTCCGATTCTTCTCAGCGTCGCGTATACCAATCCTCCGGGCTCTCCTCACACCACCTTCGAAGGCCTACCAGGTGCTCTACCTCTTCAACACCTTGAATCTCACATGCGTCGCAGGCGGCGGATAGGGTGCTAACTACGTCACTGCATCCATGGGCTTATTTCAGCCTCATTCAGTTGACCGGAAGGAAGTGCCTGATCTGCCGTGTCTGCGGAATCGGAGTGGTTGAGGCCAATCTATCTGGAGGATAAACCGAATTCTCGGGAGAGGTGCAGTACCGCAGAGAGTCATTAGTCCCTACTCGAGATTGTGCCTATGTCGAGATTTGCGAGGAGGTTGCTGATCTTGTTGATACCCTGCCACCCGCAAGGAAAAGGTTGATGATCTTGCTGATACCCTGTCACCTCGCGATATCTGATTGGTGGTCTCGACTTAGGAAACTCTGCGGCATTCGCTAAACGATCTTGCTTATTATTGTCAAACCGCTGAGATACAGCCTCCTATAGATCAACTACAGCAGTTTCTATTACGGTGGCCGGTAGTGTTGAACAATCTCACTACATGCTACGCCCCTACCAGAGAAAATGTATGCGGCATATATCAACACAGCTTCGGAAGCACCCCCGGCATAACCATACCATGATCATACAACATACGTCCTGTGAAATCCCTGGTTTGGGCACACCAACTCGGATGCAATGTTCTGAAGCGGGAGAGCTGGGATAATAGATTAATCTTCCGTTAAGCTCCATAGGACGGTTGTTACACTGCAACGTGGGTCTTACCAGGCCATTTGCATGCGTGTTAACACTGATTAGATATTTGGGACAAAAATGACAGTTTCACCGTTATCAGGGTATCCCACAATTCACGAGCCGAGCGAAATACCTTCTATCATGAGGCAGTACTATAACGTGGTGCGCTATTCACATCTCAGTTTTTCCATCTTTGTCCGCTGCGTTGGGCATCTCGCTATCTATATGGAGGACTTCCCACGGATGGCTCGTCTCCCGGACATTCAGTGTTGTCTGTTATTGTAGTTCCAAGATGTCTGGACTCAACAGCGGAACAATTACTATTCAAGAACCTGAGAGCACCGACCCCGAGCGAATTTCTGAGGCCCATGCCCGGTGGGATAAGCTCCCAGCGCGCAAGGAAGGAGTGGAGGCAGACATTGAGGCCAACGAGTCCATATACAACGGCAACGACACTCGTGTCGGTGATTTCAAGCAGAAACAGGTTTGTCAAGCTCCAGAAATGCACTGGGTACACGGGAGTGATACTGACTGACTTGTGTTTGACAAGGAATTTTCTGGTGTCGTTCTTCTATGGTAAGGGTTTGCAGCACAATGGTTTAAAAATTCCAACTGATTGCTTCGTAAAGGTTGGCATATCAGTCCATTGGAGTCATCTATGGCGATATCGGGACGAGTCCGCTTTATGTTTACTCTTCAACATTCCTTTCTCCGCCTTCCTACGACGACCTCTTGGGCGCATTATCTCTCATCATATGGGCCCTTACACTTATCGTCACGGTGAAATATGTGGCGATCGTTCTTTGTGCCGATGATGAGGGTGAAGGGGGCAGTTTCGCGCTGTACTCACTGATCACACGTTTCGTATGTACCTCTCCATCAGTACTCCTAAGGACTTACTGATCCCGAGTCTTGTAGACAAATATCATGCAAAGAAACCCCCGAGAACCTTTAGGAGTTAAGCTCGAGCGCTACATGACGAAAGATATGAATACTCCCAACACAAATTTCAGGAGATTGTTAGAGACAAGTGCCGTATTCCGGAATGTCGTCAAGGTTTTTGCAGTACTAGGAGTCTCTATGGTTCTTGCAGACGGCGTCTTGACCCCCGCACAGAGTATACTGGGCGCAATTCAAGGTGAGCGCATCAATCTCCAGCTATTCACAAACAGTTTCACTGAAGACATACAAAACGTAGGGTTAAAAGTCGCGGCTCCTAACATCGAAACCAAGACAATTGTTGGAATATCTTGTGGGGTCATTGTTCTCTTATTTGCGATCCAACCGTTTGGAACTTCGAAGATTGGTAGCAGCTTCGCACCCATTGTGATTATCTGGCTGGTCATCAATTGGGCCTTTGGTATCTATGTAAGTACTATCCACATCCTAACACATCATGAACTAACGTCGATGATATAGAATCTCGTCAAATATGATTATTCAGTCTTGAAAGCGTTCTCTCCGTACTATGCCGGACAGTATTTCGTGCGAAATGGTACCGAAGGATGGAAATCATTGGGCGGGATATTACTTGCATTCACTGGTGTTGAAGCGTTATTCGCGGATCTTGGTGCCTTCTCGGCGAAGTATGAACTTAGTCGTACCAGCTTTGCAGTAGCTAATTCAGACCAGGGCGATTCGGTTATCTTGGCTAGCATTTGCCTATCCGTGTCTGTTACTTGCATATATCGGACAAGCAGCATACATCAGCGTTAAGCCGGATGCTGTGTCAAATCCATTCTTCAATACGGTTCCCCCAGGAATGTACTGGCCCAGCCTGGTCATTTCTGTGCTGGCTGCTTTCGTCGCATCGCAGGCTATGATCACTGGAGCATTCCAATTGCTCTCGCAGACGATGCATATGAGTTACTTCCCAAACATCAAGCTCGTCCACACATCTAGCAAGTTCCACGGCCAGGTTTACATTCCCATGGCCAACTACCTGATGTTTGCTGGTACAATTCTGGTAACGGTGGTATACAACAATGTGAGATCCGTTGAAGCCCACAATTTGTCCCCGGCTAACCGTGCTTCTCTCTAGACGACGAGGCTGGGCCAGGCTTACGGAGTCTGCGTCGTTATGGTAACATTCATCACAACATTTCTAGTATCTGTAGTGGCAATGGTTGTCTGGCGGCTCAATATCATGATAGTACTAGGCGGTTTCTTGGTCTTTGGCACTCTGGATCTGCTCTTCCTCTCGTCTGCATTGTTGAAGTTTCCGGATGGTGCGTGGTTCACCATTCTGGTTGGCGGAGTTTTATCCTGCATCCTCCTTCTCTGGCGCTTCGGAAAGAATCAGCAGTGGGCATCAGAAGCCTCCGATATGTCTCCGACAAACCTGGTCAACGTTGGGAAAGGCGGCGAACTAAGACTCAAAGTCCTAAATGGGGACAAGGAATTATCAATGCTTAAAGGTACATTGCCCACTCTAAGTCATAAAGTAACTATCTCTGACACACCGAAAAGGACTGGGCATATTCTTCGACAAAGCAGGCTGCATGTCACCAACCGTCTACACACACTTCTTGCGTAAGTTCGAGGCGCATCATGATGTCACCATCTTCTTCAACCTACGCCACATCACGTTTCCTCATGTCGGCGAAGAGGAGCGCTACAGTATCAACCGTATCGGCGTACCCAACACCTACCGCATTGCGGCCCGGCAGGGATATATGGACAACGTTTTCACCGAAGATTTTGGCACCGTGTTACTGGAGCAGCTACGCAGTTTCTTAGAAGCCGAGATTGGGAGGGTCCCGGAAGCACCGGCATTGGTCGCAAGAGCGAAGAAGGAGCTAGAATGTCTGGAGAATGCGTACCAGAAACAGGTCGTGTATATTTTCGGGAAGGAGCAGCTACACCCAAAGAAAGAAGCCAATTGGGGAAGGAGGATACTCCTGGGTATATTTATATGGATGAGGGAGAATACGAGAAGTAAACCTGCAGAGTTTGGGGTACAGGTTGATAGGTTGGTCGAGGTTGGGTTTGTTAAAAAGGTTTAAAAGTGTGCTGTTTTTCTTGTGATCTCTTGAGGGAGAGACATAATGGTGGTTTACTTTTGTTAGGGTCACTTGGGGGTTTCTAGCTGCCGTTTTAGTGCTATACTTTGCCGTCATTGCCTCATAATTTATCAATGTGTCATTCCATTGCATTCATTCGAGGGGAAACATGGACTGTCCGCAGCTTTTAATGTTAGCCATCCGGCTGTATTGAAGCCCCCAACACCATGGTCGAAATCTCAGTTAAGGCTATTGAAATATAGTGAGAATTGTGTGCTTTGAATTGACAATGGTTCAAAGAAAAGAGATAAAGGTGAAGGGCTCGAGACATATAGAGAACTTCTGGTGCTCAGCCATAAGCTTGCCTTTGCCATCCTTTACCACCGGATATGCAACAAATGTCCTTAATGATGACCTGTGATTCACGCACCCAGCTACGAGTGTCATCCAGAACAGAACATTTCCAAGTTTTCATGGCATAAATATGTACGCAGGTATGTACAATATGGCCAATTGTCTGAAATGGAAATCCTACTTAAGACGACACAGTAACCACGATACGAACATGAATTCTCACTTGTTACAGTGGACGGAATTTCGTAGGGGGGTCATATATCGTAATACCCTTGTAAATGACGCCTTGAAACGTTAAAATTTGCAAGATTATCTCCTTCAAGCCATGGCCTATTAATCGAGTACAAATAGAAGAAGGGAAAATTTAGGGGATCTCTTCCACCTAGCTGGTGATCCGGAGTCGGACACTGTCATATTCTAGATAGAGTGAATACAGTATGATTAAAACAAACAAAACAAAAAGCACAAACAAAAGCCGCACGAACGCTTGATATTTGGAAAGAATACTGCGACTCATAACCTCCAGCTCAGATCCCTACCCGCAGACCAAGACAAGGGCTTTCCAAAGTTTTCCTGCGGCCCCGTTACCGTGGAATTCAGCATTTCGGGGATCTTTAAGCCACGCATGCAGGCGGGTACATATTGGACACCCAGAAAACGGAATTTTTCGAACTATCACTATAGCAAACACGTAATATATGTTCGTTAATGCAGGTGTGGGAGACGCAAATGATCTTCGATCCCAGGTCCGGAAGAAATCGTGGGGAGTGAGGGAGGGAGGGGTTTCTGCCTTGATGGATGCAAGAGATCGAGTAGCGGTGCCCCCGGTGGAAGGTACATATGAAATCGTGATCGAATTCCAAGATCTTAAAGATCGATATAGCAAACGCCACACCCAGAAAACCCTCTCAGATCGGTAATAAGAACCGCCCCCCAAAAACGAGAGGAAAGAAAAAGAAGTTTTTTTTCCGGCTTGAACCTTCAACTATACGGAAAAAGAAAGTCAACATGCAGTAGACGGGACGTGTCTTGCTTGTTTCCCCAACAGCTCCCAGAACACTCACCCGCTGCGGTTATGGCCGAAATTGCAATTGCCTTCTTGCCCTCCGTATGAACTTTATCCGTTCAAAAACACTGTGGTTACTTAATTGCTTCAGTAGGTGGTGAGAATTCATGCTCAAGTTATTGTATCGTCTTTGGGTAAAGCTAAGTGGTAGGTGGGGTAGAGCGAAATCTGCCGGCAATACCCAGAACAAAAGTCAGGGGGGGACCGATTTTATGGTGGCTGGGGAGGCGGACAAGACCGAGTTAACTGAAATATTTCCTCATGATCCAGTAGCTGTAATGTCTTAGCATTCACACTTTTTGTGGTGAGGGCACTCCAGTAAGGCCAGGCAAGAGCAATCCAATGGCCTAAGCTGAATCTGGAAACATTAAGTGATTTGTGAGGGGGTCTGTTATTTACCCACGGTAGATAGAAGTTTCATCCTGAGCATTACTGAGTCAGATTTCCTATTCAGACGCTTCAAATTTGGGAACTGTAACCTACGACCATTGCCAATCATCAAAAACTATTGAGCAAATTTAAAACGATCTCCTGAGTATTCTGGGTAAGTTTAGCTCCCAGTAGCCAGCGAACCCAAGGTGCAGCTCATGGTGCGTTTATCGTTTCCACTCGATATATTGGGAGTAGCTAATTAATGGTTCAGGTATCACAGACTTCAGATGAAGCTCCAATTCTTTGTGATAACCTATTCCAGTATTTAACCGGCTATGACTAGATTCAACGTCTTACTTCCCTCTAGGTAAAAGCTGCGCGCACCATAGCACCGCACCCGTAGACAAAATACAGTTTCCTCTACCAGCTTGTAACCCCTAACACAAATCTCTTAGAGAAAGAAAGAAGTCAGGTACATTTGTGCCATGCACCGCTGAGGCATACGGTGCTGCTGGTAAACCTCACATGTGCCTATGATAGTTTTTGCAGTGGCCTCTATTCCCACTCCCAAGCCTAACAAAACTACCTCTATCCAATTCGGGCTATTTTCTTGTTCTCCACATCCCACAACAAAAAGAAGGGCCATCTCATGGGCACTTCAAACAGACCGCTGTTTACAACCAGACGTATTCAAGATGCAACATCCTTCGGTGGATTGGTGCGTGTAGCTAGCTAAACTATTGGTATCATGCTAGAAAACTGCTCCTTTAGTGGGGAACGGCGTTACGAGCTTTGGATTGAGCACAAAGATACTACACCCGAGCGAGGGCACAAAGTGGGATGATAGAGGAAGGCTATAAAAGTGATGGTAAGGGGCAGTGGGATGGGGGTTTGAGTTTCTGAAGTGGTTGCATGGGTTAGGGTTTTCCCAAAATTCTCGGACTCGCCTTTCACGCTCCTAGGGACAGTTGCTTTTGGGGTGTTACCGTGTGGCGCATGGGGTAGCACGATTGAGTTGACTGCAAAAACACTGCTGGTGGGAGTTCAATACAAGGAACTCTGCAAATGGCAACCATGACCATGCCACAGTTAAATTAGAAGAGTCGTCACGATATAGCTATCGTACATACACACATCAAAACTCCGATTGGGTATGCTCGATGAGATGAGATGTCCCACGCAGTATCCAGATCTCAGCGCTCCATCTCAGCCCCAAGATGTCATCGTGAAGTCCAGTAATGGTTGGTAGCACACTTTATCACTCGACGTAGTCCGCAGATGCACTCTGGATTCGGTAGACCCAAACTATGCGCCTCACACGGGACGGCGAGAATGTGTACACAAAAACCGTTGGATATGTAGCGTGAGCATTGTTTGGCTCTTTGCTTTCGATCGGATGGACAGACGGTGCTATCGTAGTAACTGCGGGCAGGTTGTTCGTGTGTTGCTTCTCGATGACTACCTCTACTGTAAGCCAATGCATGTAGAGATTCTTCATGTTTGGAGGCCGACAGAACCTACAAACCCGACACATGACTTCTAGAATTCCTCAACGCCATAGTTGACAGGGCAAGGCTGAAGGACAAAGTTGGGTTGTCTGGGGCGAAGTTGAACTGTCACGCTGGCGATCAAGTTGTTGAAAGAAAACATAAGACATATATAGATATAGTCTAGGCCTATAACCATAGAGAGAACCATCAGTTGCTTGCTTTCTTTGGCGGTTTAGCTGAAACGGGCAACTAGCTTCCGGTCCTTTCGATAGCCAGAGGGTTGCGCGCAAAACTAGACGATGTGATAGTACGAGCGTGGGGGAGGACGGAGATTGCTGCAGGCGATCAATTAATTTCGTAACTCGACGTTTATCAGTAGTGCTCTAATGGAAGTGGTGGCGAGCTCGAGTATTTGTGGCTGTCAGGGATGGTCAATCTAATCAATGTGACCGAAGAGAAGATGTAGTGAGCTGTGATCGATGTGATTCAATGCGACAATGAGTGTACTTCTCCATGACAAAGTGGTGGAGAATGGAGCGATGTATGATCTTTGCCCTACGCTAGTAAGCACTATATGCAATCTGGATCGGTCCGCCTAGAGGATGGTGCAGGACTCCCGTCATCGATAGCAATTCTGACCACCGTCGTTTGATACAGCTGGCAATATAACTTCAGACAGATAGACCTGCAGAAGCCCCGCACTATGCGCCTCGTGATGGTGGTGGTGTTTCTTGTTTCCAGTGTTTCAGGTGCATGGATTTAGAAAACCGGCCGACGGTCGCTGGAGTCGAGAGTCTTGTGATGATGCACATAGATATGCTCTGAGCAGCAGTGCGTATGAGGGATCTGGGAGCTGCAGGGAGCTACTGCTGGTGGTGACATGATAATGATAATCAAAAAGGAGGAAAGAAGGAGGCAGGAAGGGATGGCGATGTTTCTCTTAGGCATCCAGACCCACAACATGCCGAACGGCTGAGCGGTTGATCTCGGCAGGCAAATGACTCTGAATCGTACCAATGCGAGAGCAGAAGCTATGCCCCCTCCCCAAAATGTTACTGGCCTCGTGGTCCGCATATATCGTTAAGAGTATGTTCTGCAGGTAGGGCACTCCGGGATCCTTCCACCCCCAGCGCATTCCTATTGCAAATCCGGCGATACACACAGTAGTGGATTTGTTGTGATGCGAATAGTGGATACCCAAGAAACCCACATCCAGTAGACAGAGAGGGTGTCGACATGAAGATCAATGGAGGGTGGCTGGTTATATCTTGATTGGACGGGCTGAGGTAAGAAAAGGAGTGAGTGTTGTCCGCCTAGATAATCCAAGGGAAAGGATGAAAAGGATGGCAAGGAAGGTCTGTATTATCGTATCAGGTCATGAAACTTGTCAATGGACGAACTTTGGCCAATGAGACAGGTCACTCGATACCCAACGCCAGTTAATCGAGCTCGATTAGTAGACGAATTGAAAGTACAGGAACTCGTGTACGTCCTATTCGGTCCTGGAGTCAATTAGCCCGCAAAACAAAGCTCAAGACATAAAATAGAACGGTCATGCCGACGGGGGTTGAACGTATGAGTGACAAACACCAGCCCATCCGGTCCGGGATTATTCAGCGTTTAGACCCAGGATAGCTGTTCCATTAGAGTATGAGCGGCCCAGAAGTCAAATTTCGACGGCAAACGCCCGGAGGTATTTCCATTGCGATTGGTACTGGGTGCGCATGTCGAGTGATCAGATATGGCACAGCCTATATGGGAAAACGTAGCCGGAATGAATAGTTACCGGTGCAAGCGTACCGCCGTAGCAATGCTTCTGTAATGTCCGAGGCGGAAGAACACACCAGCGTCGGCATACCCAGCACTTAAAAGAACGATTAAAACTGTATTTGGCCTCTGGTGTTTAGTAAAAGAGGCATGCCCAACCTATCTGGCGCATTCGCAGCCGTCTGGGGCAAGTTCCTTTTTTCGTTTGTATTTGTGTTTGTGTTTGTTTTTGTGGCTGTTTGGTTTTCGTTTGCGCAGAAGAACTTACCATGTCTCATCAAGCGTCACTCGAAGTAACTTAGCCAAGAAAGTGCGAAGAAAGTGGGTGTGGCACGTTCCAGCTGCAGGAAAAAATGACCGAAAACCCCGCACAAGAACAGGGGTACTTATTTCTGGTAATATGTGTCCCGTCCTGGTCTTAACTCAATGATGTGGCCTGTCAAAATATGGCACCTACAGCAGCACCGCGGGCCGGCACGTTGGAGAATTCGCCTGGACGCCCAGAACCAGGACCAGTCGTGGGATGCGGATGCGATGAGATCAAAGTCTGCCACAAGTTGAATTGAGTTGTTTCGATACTTGCCTAGTCGACTATATGCATCGCAAAAGGTCGGTCGGTCTTGTCTCTAGAAAAGTTGGTACTACCTGAATACTGTTTGATTAAGTAGTATCTCAAAAAGATAATAAACCTATCGGGCGCCGTTTCGGGCACGCAATGGATGGCAATAAGAAAGGCACGATGATGGATGGTGCAGACCGATCTCTGAGAGGGGCCATTGATACGCTGTACATTTTTTCGTTTCTGCACTGCGGGGTGGTAACGGATGCGGTTTCACTGGCATCTGTTTGTCGCAGCTGCCGTTGGTTGGATGGAACTGTTGGGTTTATTTTTTCGAGAGCGCGAAGGACAGCCTGCTGTGTTGCTGCGCTGAGTGCAGTTCAGTGCCGTGCAGTGTTGTACTGACTGAAAACGCTACCGGGGCTTAAACATCAACCCCGCCAAGCAGCGCTGCGCTGAGTAACAAGCGAGTTTTGTGAGATTCAGTGTAGAGCAAGATTTTAGTTCCCTCTCGCTCTCATCTCTCCACCTCCATCTCTTCTTCCTGCGAAATCCTCACAACAACCACCCTCCAACAATCCTTCCCTCCAACAATCCTCTCCCTCTCCCCACTCCCGCCCACCTCTCCTCCCTCTCACCACCACCGACTTCTCCCTCTTCTCCCGCCCTCTCACCCCCTCCATCTTCATCCTAACAACACCCCCTCCTCTCCTCCCACCCCGCCGCCTTTGTTCCACACCTCCCGGAACATTCTTTTGGGTGTCTCACTCGAATTCGAATTCCTCCTATCAACTAAAATTTCGGTTCTCCATCTCACCTCCGGCCGCTTATCTCAACCGTCCATTCAACAGGATTGCTTCGTCGTCATTCTCTTGGCCTTTCCGGATCCAGCTGAAGTTGCCATCACCCCTCTACAACCTTACCACTCACACCTATTTCAACGCGAGTAGTCATGTCCCACGACGCTCCTGACTCTCACGAATCTCAAGCCGTTGGCGCCGACGATAACGCCGCTTTCGATACCTCATTCCAGAATCTCCAGGTCAACGACGAACATGCTGAAGACGGCGAGCACGAAGGTGCCCGCACCGAGGAAGAATATGCAGCTTCTCCTCTCACCCTCCGCGCTATAGTCTCTTCCAAAGAAGCTGGCGTCATCATTGGCAAAGCCGGCAAGAATGTTGCAGACCTCCGCGATGAAACCGGTGTCAAGGCTGGTGTTAGCAAGGTTGTTCCGGGTGTGCACGATCGAGTACTGACCGTCATTGGTGCACTCGATGGCATTGCCAGGGCGTATGCCATGGTTACCCAAACTTTATTGGATAACCCCCCCAGCACAATGACTGCTATCTCTCCTGGACAACATCGTACGTCACTGGCACTCTCCGCTTTATTCCGATGCCCAGATGTCTAACGTTGAACGTGATCCTATAGCCGTTCGCCTTCTCATCTCCCACAACCAAATGGGTACCATCATTGGTCGTTCAGGCCTCAAGATCAAGCATATCCAGGATGTCTCCGGGGCCCGCATGGTTGCCCAAAAGGAACAGCTGCCTCAGTCTACCGAACGTATCGTCGAAGTCCAAGGTGATGCCAACGCCATCCGCATGGCCATCTGGGAAATCGGGAAATGCTTGATTGACGACTGGCAGAGGGGCACCGGTACTATTCTGTATGACCCTGCTGTCCGGGCTCAGGGCGGTCCTATCGGAGCCAGTAACGGTGGCAATCGTTACAGTGACAATCGTTACGGTGACAATCGCTACGGTGACAATCGTTACGGTGAACGCGGTGAGCGTAATGATCGTAATTCTAGTCGCTCTTATACCCGTACTGGAAATGGCGCCGACTTCTCCGACCCAAGACGAAACGATGCCGGTCCGACTCCCCGTCTGTGCGATCACGGCTCACCTGGAACTGAGCCCCCTCACGAGGATGGCGAGGAAATACAGACCCAGAACATCTCTATTCCCGCTGATATGGTAGGCTGCATCATCGGCCGTGGAGGCACAAAAATTCAAGAAATCCGCAGAGAATCTGGCGCCCGGATTAGCATTGCCAAGGCACCCCACGACGAAACTGGTGAGAGGATGTTTACAATCACTGGAACCAGTCAAAACAACGAGAAGGCGCTGTATATGCTTTACGAGAACTTGGAGCGTGAAAAGCAAAGGAGGCAGAACCAAATCAACAACCCCGAATAACTCTCAAGTCGACCCTCCCCCCAATTAGTGACATCGCTGGCCTTTGAGCCTAAATATTTTTGCATTTTCTATTTGTTCCTTTTTGCATCCTTGGGTCTTCGGCGAGGATCGGTGAGGATCAGATCTCCCATTGGTTTCTCGGGTGCTTGCTTTTGATTGTCATGTGAAACGAGAAAACGAATGTGGGGAGGGCTGGCGCATAGAAGTCTTTTTGTGGACTTTGTTGATGAATTTCAAAACGGGAGTGAGGGCTGCTAGGAAGAGTTTTCTATGGGGTTTTTCACTTTTTTCCTTTTGTCTATGGGTTTTCGGGTCGACTTGTTTGGCGCAATGTGAATGTGCGTTCGTTAAGCAAAATTACTTTACTGTTCTTTTAGCTAGCGGTTCATGTACCGGAATGGGAAACTGGAAAATGGACATAATGGGATTTGGTATCAAAAGACGGTGTCTTCGTTGTCATCGTGGGTATGTTTGTAATGTTTGAGGGAAGGGAAGAGAAGGAATTCCTTTTTACATTTGATGATTTAGACTGTCTCTTCTCTTCTAACACTCATGCCTTTGTATACCACCATTATATCTTTTAGCATAAGGAAGAGCTCATTGGGGTTTTTTACCCTCGTGTAATTTGTGTCTTAGCTCTGGGATATTTCGAGCAATGCGAGGTTAATATCTAGATTATGACGATTCAAACCTAGGTATCTACTAATCCACGCTGTAAAACCAAGGCACAGGATATGACTCGATTTATGGCACAAATACTCACTTCAACTGCAGCTGAGATGCCTTGCGCTCTTACTTCCATCTGCTGTTAGTTAGATAATGCCTCCAACCAGCAACATTCACACACATCTGGCAATTGCGGCAACTCAGGTTACATCACAGTGTATCACTCGGTCAAAATACTCACCCGACGAGAGTCCAGTTTGTTTCGAAACGCCTCATGGTAGAAGCTCACTCGGTGGTACTCTCAAATTTAGGACGCCGAAGTGTCTGCAGTACGCAGTATTGACTCATTCATTACCGAGCAGTTAGATAAAGAATGGGAATGTACTGCTGCTGCCACTGTCGGACGAGTGCCGGCGGTATAACGAAAAATGAAAGAGGTTGGTGTTGAGTTGCACATTCCCAGAGGCGGGGATTTCTTTGCCATGCATCAAACAGGTCTTCTTAGAGGGGCGTGATAGAATATCTACACCTTCCCCTTCTCTTTCTGTTATCTCCCTGCTAAATTACTGCTCTGTGGATGGGGTTTTTACTCGTGGATTTCATTGCATTTTCTACATCTTCCTACACTCTATTTATCACCCCACCTTCACATTGTCTTGATTTCGGATTAGAATTAGACCGAAACACCGCGATACCTGTTGGTGGCGGGTGATACTCGGTGATAACTCGGCGTACTCCGCGATTGTAAATCTATCGGCGGCTAGATTTTGGCAGTGTGTGCGGAGTTTATGCAAGGGTTATTACCATTGACAAGAGATGTACTGCGATCGAATTTACAGTTTTCTTGGAAGTCATGTCTTTTTCGGCTTCCTGTGTGCACTTGAAAGTCGGTAACAAGAAGCTAACGTCGACTGCTTGCCAGCCTTCCGGAGATGGCAGAGGAACCAGTAACGGAAGGATTTGACTAGTAGCTAGGATTGTGGGAGGTTAGAGCTGTTCTGAATTGTGAAGAGATGTGATAAGGTGAAGAGTGTCTTACCGAGAGTTCGGGGGGTTCGTGTTATTGTTGATTAGCAGGTTCGCGGAGTATTAAGGACTTGATAGGGTTTTCATTGCCAGATTTTACAGTAGACTGGAGTTCTGGGAGGGAAAAGGAGTGTTGATTATATGTACTATACCGGCTATTGCGGATGAAACGTCAGGTGTCAGGCGGGGTGTTTGTATCTCATTATCAAATCAATGGTCAGGGTTAGAATAGATTTGTTTCTACAGCGAGTTCTGTTAGATTGGCTTGTATCTAGAGAAAAACAAGACAGATCTTAGCGGTAATGTAAATACAAAGTGTATCCCCAGGCCTTAAGACAGTATGATATCCCCGAACCTTAAAATAGTGTGATCTCTCTAGCATACTAGCCAGTCAGTCAGTTCTCAGGTACCTGTATTATGGCCCTGACGCCTGCGAACACTGCCCCCAGCTGTCACCTACATGCCCGTTTACCCTACATCTGTTAGAGGGCATAGTATCCCAACCATTATCTGTCAGGCAAGGAGTGTATCTCAAAAATTACTGGTCAGAAAAAAAAGCAATTCATCCGCAATTGCCGGTACAGTACTGGGCTCACTTCGGACCATTCCATTGATTGTCACAGCGTCAGAGCATCACGTGAGCGGTATATAGTCTTCACAAACCTATCAGAGCTGACATGACTTCTCACTTAAGTTACTGATCTCTTCAGTTTCTTTATCTTCTTCGCCAAATTTATTCATGGGAACATGAATATATATCACCAGAGCGCATACTGAGCGACTGATCCCAAATCCCCTCCAAATCAATCACATCTCAGATCCATCCAACCAATCACATGGCAGCTTAGTTACATAGTTTTCTTAATCGAGTATAATTATAATAGTGAGAAAGCTTTGACTTTATATAAGTAAATATATGGTAAAACAAGTTTATATTGTTGCGTATCGATATCCACCACCGCAGGTGCCTCTACTCAAGGACCAGCGCACCAGCAACACGCTGATACTTCAGTGGAGACTCCACTACCACCAGCAAAGCACCGACATAAACTCCTCGACATAAACGTGCAGCTCTACTGGCATTAGGTGAAATCCTTACTCATTCCTAATCCTCCCAACATAAAGGAGACGAGTCAACTTGTGCAGATTGGAGGCGTCTTCCTCCGAGGAAAGGCAGCCTCTCTTAGTTTCGCCGATGAACCATCTCCATGAAAATTCACGTCGTCGTCTGCACCATGCGCATCAACCTCCTTCGTCGACTATTGGATGAAATACCCCAGAGATATTAAAATGGGAGGCAAATCGTAGTAGACACCTAATGACTTCAATGATCCATCAGTAATCTGCGCTTGAGGACCCAGCGCTTCCCATCTATAGTCCTCAGCGTTATCTCTGTGCTCGGATACCGACGTAAACGAAAGCAGGCGTTCGTATGTGACCTCGGCCTTGATAACAGAGAAGCCTGGAGGCAGGCAATATCAATAGTCATTCTAGATGACAGAATACGACAGCCAAATCATAGAGTCCTCGCTATCTCCTCGTGATTTCCATGTACCCTTGACTAATGTGGCCCAATTGTTACAAGAGCCAACGCTGGCCCATAATCCGACTAAACTGTTGCCTAAGAACTCGTCTTCCACTAACTCCTTGTTACGCCCGTAGTCGTAATTCGTTCCGACTCCAAACAAGGCTTGTACACCAAATAATTATCCTGAGGCTTGACCGGCGTGCGGACCTCCAAGGTTAAGAGAATTGAAGCTGGCGTGGGATGAACTAAAGCTATGAGGCCGGAAAGACGAAATAGCTTCTCGTATCAGAACGCACCATCCAGCGACATCAAAGGCCCTGATAATGGCGAGGACGTAACATCAGGACTTGACATATTTTTGCGGATAGCCTCGGAGGCCAAATCAAGAGAAGTGAAGTTGAGAATGATTTAACAGTGTTCCGACCCATACGCCAAATTTTCCCGTTGGCCAACAGATCGACCGATATGCCAAATTGTCAGCTTGGTGAATAGGTCAACTTATACACCAACTAACCGAGGTACCAAGTAGGAGGCTGGGAGGAGGTTAGGAAGGTGCAGTAAAGCACCATATTTTTTCAACTATTAAACTTCTACATCACCCTACTTCTTCATTATCGTGTCTATCCTACTTCTCCATCACTGTGTCCATACTATCCTCTTCTTCTAACTCCACCAAAAATTTCCTCGCCTACAATAATGACTACCTTGACTTCCACTGGCACCCCAGTGTTTAC
>Ga0307515_10001302_pt1 | contig 56654 bp, 75 predicted proteins | sample 17_EM_MG_FD_194513 | JGI IMG/M metagenome (GOLD analysis project Ga0307515, IMG submission 194513) | Populus trichocarpa ectomycorrhiza microbial communities from riparian zone in the Pacific Northwest, United States - 17_EM | ecosystem: Host-associated > Plants > Roots > Unclassified | place...
AACCCCCCCCCCACCACTTCTTTCCAATTTTTTTTTTTTTTTTTTTTTTTTTTTTTTTTTTTTTTTTTTTTGGTGGGTCAGGGAGGTCGCTCTGCCACTAAGCTCCCGGACAACCTCTATGGAGGAGATGGTTCTCCCGGCCTCTGTACAGAGGAGTTTGCAAAGGATAGTGCCCCATCAGCTGGCACAACCTGCTCTCTAGAGCTCTCCCTACCATCACCTGCAGGAATCTGGTTTAAGACCCCGTTGCCTGTTGGAGGCACCAATACAGCCCTGCTCACACAATACCATCAAAGGGCAAGATGGATCTCCCAGTGCCCAAAGATGAAAAGCTGAGACTCCAAGGCTTCAGAGGCCGGGAGTGTGGGGGTCGCCAACAGTCAGAGGACTGCGGAATACCCACTAAACCTGCAGGGGGCCTCCTGTCTGACATTGGCAAGGTGGCCCCTACCCACGGGCAGGTAGGAGCACTGTACTGGACCACCCTTAAATTGTTTAACATCCCTCCCTGAACTCCTGCCTTACACCTTTTTACAGGCTCATTCGAGAGTTACTATCTCAGCCATACAGCAGGAGTGGAACCTACTCCCAGAGGGCTGGAGAAGGGTCATGAGGACAACATGGATTAGTTATAAGTGTGGTCGCAGATGTCAGCCTCACTTGTAGGCGCCATCTGTCAATCTGCTTTTGGCTCCCAGTTACTAGGGGCACCGTTGCCAACTATTCTAACACATGAACCCTGAAGGGAGCTGTGACCCCACTGTCAACTCTCGTTAACTGGATATAACTTAACCCAACAACTGCCTGTTATCAGCAAGGTTGAGTGACTGGCAATAATATATACTCTCGAGTCAGTGACAGGCAACTCTCCCATCACCACTATGGCCCACTATGGCCCAGGCTGGCAACCTGAACCTAGTGCTTCCTGTGACTCCACACCCAGTTTGTAATAGCCATATGGCTCCAGATTCCCAGGGTGTCAGAGCTATCAGTCTCGCACAGTGTGACCCACATACTAAGAAGGGGAGTAAAGCCACCATACTAATGTCTACAAGGCGATCAACCCACTTCAGTGACAACATTGTCACTGGATTTAACACCCAAAGGCGTGGATATGTAGAACCCATGGAAGGGGTTATCCTGCTGCGTGACATGACCTCCAACAGCCACTAAAGCACTCTTAGCGCTATGCCATGCATCAGACCGTTTTCACCCGAATTCCCCCTCTTACCATCCCCTATCCTGGTCAATTCCAGGCCCCTTTTGGGAAACCCAAGCATCCGCACACTTGGTGGGAATACTCCAAGGGTTATGCGTCATGTTTCAATGTCACGCTTAGGGTCACTTTAGTCACTTGGCCCGAAGGCCTCGCAGGCACCGAATGGTGGACTATGGTTACTGCTTAGGGGTCCCGCTTGTCACACAGCATGCCATTACAGTGCCACTTCTTACTACCACACAAGGTGGTGCAACTTCACTCTGCTTTTCGCATAGTCCAGACAAGGACATGCTTTGCCAGAGGTGGGCCAGGGTATTAACGCCCTCCAAGTGCAGAGTCTGGGATCATAGAAGCTGTTAGGCCCGTACCCAAACTGGGATCATCATGCTCGCATGCAGCAGCCCTGAGATCATCGTGCACCACAGGTTCACTAACTTCCAAAGAAGCCACCCTCGCAGGCTCTCGCGCCCCTGTGCACCAGCGCAATAGCCTTAGGATCATAGCCGTTTTTCTCTTTCCCTCCATGGAGGCAGCATACTCAATTTGCTAAAGTGCCTGTGACACTACTCATTATGGAATCATAGCCATTTTTCTTTTTCCCTCTGTGGAGGCAGCATATCCATTTTGCTACTATGTACATGACACTACCCAAGAGCTTGGCGATCATTTCACACACCCCCGGCCGAATGTAAATTGGTTGACACACTGAAGGGGGCTTACACCTCGCTCTTCCTTGACACCCGGTTTAGACTCCCCATTGCTGCTTAACCACATGACTTCCAGTGCCCTGTCAACAGGGAGTGAGACCCTGTCTAGAGCATTGGCCCTGCCAACCTCCCTGGGTGCGTCTAAGGGGAAGTGGTCTCCCAGCCCCAGAGAACAAAACACCATGGTGGAGAAGGCGAGATCCATCGGTTCTGCTTCCAATCTTCTGGATATCCCTGAGGGGGTCCTACCAATTGGTGTGGCCTTGGAGCTTGTCATTGTAAGGGGTGACACCCCATTCGCAGATGCAACAACCATGCCTGCTACACCCAAGCACCCCTTCAGGGCAGAGCTGCGTCATCCCCTCAAATCAGTTGAGACCGTCACTGGGGACGGTCAGATGCCCCAAAGAGAAGCCCATTGGGCTGTCCAGGCCCTAGCAAGTGCTGAAGCACACGAGTTGCCCAAACTTGGACCTTCATGGGGGGGCAAAAGTGGAGGTCCATGGACCTCCACCCAAGTACAATGCTGTCAAGGGCACATTATGATGTGCCCCCTCTTCAGCTGGGTCATGTGTGGAACTCGAGGAAGCCTCGTGGGCGACCAAGAAATTCCTAGGAAAATCAGCAAGTGTCGCTGGTGACCCCTGGTGACCCCAGAGCGGCCGTAGTGGCTAAGAGGTCCTGCCCACAGGCAGCCAGAGGAGTCGCAGCGATGACAATGCCACTGTGTTCTAATTCCCCAGGGGGTGAGACAACACCCATTAAGGATTGTCCAGCCCAGGTACCACTACTCTACGGATCAAGGAGAGTCTTGTAGACGTGGGGGCATGACCCGCGCCACAGTTTCCTACCTGGATCCTGGGGGCTTACGCGTTGCGCTTATGTGGTGACCAACAAGAAACTATGTACAAAAAAACCAGAAAAAATGTAGCTAAGAGGAATGATGGAGGAGGTGAGCGTAGTATATGTTACGAGAAGAGAGGAAGTGATACAACTTGGCACTCGCACCCAGAGGTGAATATGACCATGGCACCAGTCCGCAGAAGATGATATGACTGCGGCACCAGGCCAGCAGAAGTGAACTATGCTAAGACTGTATATACATACTGTATCCTAGACCACCTTTGGCTATTGAACCAGTCAACATTGCCTGGTTGGCACTACACAAAAGTAGTGGTTGGGGCCAACCTCCACTTCTTTCCACCTACACTATGTGATGCCACCCACACACCACTTTCCACACCACCACCCCCTGCAGTCCAGTAGCCACATGTTTGTAAATTAGATGTTGTATTTAAGTTCAGACTTGATGGGGAATGTCCCTCACTTGACGTCTCGATTATAGACATTTGTTATTGCACCCCGCCTCGCTCATAGTAAATCCTGACTCACTCACTCGCACCTCCGTCCTTTGGACTCTGGCCCTCAAGACTGTGTGGACCATTCCCCTGCCCTCGCATGCTAACTCCCACCCATAGCACCACCAGGCTAGCCAGCTGGACCAAACCCCCACTTCAGTCAGCCCCTTTGGAGTTGTACCTACAGTGACTCAAAAAACTGGTTCACATTTGGCAAAAATTTCCTTGCAAGGCCAATTGTGGCTCAGATAACAAAGCTAAACTCGTGGAAATTTTTTGTAACAAAGCAAGGTATTGTGGCCCTGTTTGTACCAAATGTCAAAACATTAGCTTCATGTATTGATTTAATACAGGTTTTACAATGACCACCACTCAATGAACCAGTTTTTGTGCTGGTAGCTGGTTTTCCCTTCTTTGGCCCTTACCATTGCCTGCATCCTCCTGGGCATACTCTCAACCAGGTTTCTACAAACCTCCTTTGGTATTCTATCTAATTCCATTAGCACTTGCCCCCAAAGCTCATCCACACCAGCAGGAGGTGCCTGTAGACATTGGGCTGCCATTTGTGGTGTTGCTGCCCATATTCAAAAGGGCTGAGGTCATGTGACTGCAGGCCACTTCAGGATAATCACCTTGCTCTGTTGGGACCATTTTGGGGCCTTCTTGAAGGTGTCTTTAGGGTCATTTTCCTGTTGAAAGGTGAACCAAGGCCTGTCTGACCAATAAAACTCTACAATTGCCAGGAATTCAACTTGATGAATGCTGGTGTGCAACTTAGCATCCATTCTACTATCTATTGTGAACATATGCCTTGCTCCATGAGCAGGGTTGCAGCCCCAAATGATATGGAATCAACCCTTAACTTTAGAGTAGACCAGACCTGCTGCTTGGTGCCAGGTTTTTTCCACTCCAAACCCCTCTATATGGCCCTACCCTGTTATACTTAGTCCTGTCTGACCATATGACCCTCCTCCAGTCATCCAGAGTCCAATGCCAATGCTCCAGAGCAGACTCTAACCCATGCTTTGACAAGCCTTGGAATGAACAGGCCTATTTGCCTTAACTTTGGACAGTAGCCCCTCTTGCTTCAATGGGTCCTTAATAGTATGGACACAAACACCCACGTCCAGAGTTTCCTTGAGTTCAGTGGCAGTGTGAGCTGCTCCAGATCTGAATTTGTGAACAAGGGGTTTTTGGCCTTGAGCAGAATGCCTGGCTGGGTGCCCACCACACTGCCTGGGGAGGGTGTAACTGATGACAGAGTAGTGTCTCCTGACTGTAGAGTGGCTGACATGTATTTGGGCAGCCACTTTATGTCAGGAGTAGCCATTCTGGAGCAAAGTGAGGATAGTTTGGTTGGAGACAGTGGACATGTTTATTGGGGGGGTGATGATGCTGGTGGGTCCTATATATGTTATTGAGACATATTTACATGATATTGAAGGTTTAGTCATGTGATATCTGTGACAAACCCAAAATTTTCAGAGAGCACAAAAACTGGTTCATCAAGTGGTGGTCATTGTAAATGCTGTATTAAATCAATACATGAAGCTAATGTTTTGACATTTGGTACAAACAGGGCCACAATACTTTGCTTTGTTACAGAAAATTCTCACAAGTTTAGCTTTGTTATCTGAGCCACAATTGGCCTTGCAAGGAAAAATTTGCCAAATGTGAACCAGTTTTGGAGTCACTGTAGTTGGAGCATGTAAGTCACTGAGACAGATTGGGCACCCATTGTGCTTTTGGGCAGTCACTTGGGAATTAGGTCTGACAAGCCCATAAGTCATCACACCCATTCCCCCCTCTCCCTCCAGAGTTTATATTCCTGCCGGCATGTGTGGATGAGAGGAGAATCCTGCTTCTGTTGGTGCACAGACAAGCCTCAAGATATTTCTGCTTTCTTTGTCTCCAAGTGTCAGTTCCTTTAGGGAACCTTCAGATTGACTGATTCCATCACACAGGTCTGGGCTACTCTAAAGTTAAGGGTTGATTCCTTATCATTTGGGGCTGCAACCCTGCTCTTGGAGCAAGGCATATGTTCACAATAGATAGTAGAATGGAGCTGAGCTGCACACTAGCTATCATCAAGTTGAATTCCTGGCAACTGTAGAGTTTTATTGGTCAGACAGGGCTTGGTTCACCTTTCAACAGGAAAATAGCCCCAATGACACTTTCAAGAAGGCCCCAAAATGGTTCTAACAGAACAAGGTGATTGTCCTGAGGTGGCCTGCAGTCACATGACCTCAGCCCTTTTGAATATGGGTGGCAACACCACAAATGGCAGCCCAATGTCCATGGGCACCTCCTGTTAGTGTGGATGGGCCTTGGGGGCAAGTGCAGATGGGATTAGATAGAATACCAAAGGAGGTTTGTAGAAACCTGATTGAGAGTATGCTCAGGAGGATGCAGGCAATGGTAAAGGCTAAAGAATGAAAAACTGGCTACCAGCACAAAAACTGGTTCATTGAGTGTGGGGGATTGTAAAACCTGTATTAAATCAATACATAAAGCTAATGTTTTGACATTTGGTAAAAACAGGGCCATGATACTATGCTTTGTTACAAAAAATTCCCATGAGTTTAGCTTTGTTATCTGAGCCACAATTGGCCTTGCAAGGAAAAATTTGCCAAATGTGAACCAGTTTTTTGAGTCACTGTAGGTGTGGCATAGCCAATCAATTGTCCTATGGCATTTCAAGACAAGGTGCCATATAGGTTGTGGCTGACACATGGAATAACAATGAGAAATTTCTGGAATAAGGGTTGTATAATATGTGAATAGCCATGGAAGATGTGCTGGATGTTGCAAAGGATCAGGCAGGAGCTTTACATGACAAGGTGGGATGGAGATCTGAAATTAGAAATGAAAAGCTCAACAATAGGATGCAAAAAAAGAGCATAATATTCATAGATTAGTTATTGAATAGCTAAGGAATGGCTTGCTGAAATGCCTGTATTATTGTACTATTATATAGTGGAGTAGCTATGGAATAGTTCTCATACAGTCTGAGTATTTCACATATACAGTAATAGTAGTGGAGGAATCATGGGATATTGTATGTATATCCACTAGTGGTCATGAAAAATTCCTGACCTATTCCTGACTTATTTACCTCAGAATATTTACTCCCAGCCATCATGTTGATAGCTAAATTTTGTACATCATAATTGTATCATTCATTTTGTGCACAACTGCTCTGAGCGGGAGGGGTTCACATTTGACTGACCAATTTTTTTTGGCAGTTGTGTGACAGGAACCCTTTTGACAATGGCAATACTCAACAGGTAATTTGGTGGCAGTGGACCCCGAGGTTGGGAATTGATTAAATTTCCAAGTGTTACACAATACCATCGACTGCCCCCATGTACTAGGTCTGTACAAGCTACAACACCGAGGGGGATAACCAAATCCCCGCAACAATAATAGAAGATAGGACAAATCAAACCCAGGTAGGTAGAAGGCTGAGGTAGAACCAGGAGTACGATAGAAAGCAACAGGAAAAAGAAGCTTGACCTTAACAGCTTTCCAGCCAGGTATCAGCCAGGTGGGTTTGGTGTGGGTTTAGTGTACTCAGTGGCTGGCAGATCCTCCAGGGGTGAGACAACTACTGATTTGTTGCCTGGAACAGCTGGCGGTGATCGATTTACACTCGAGGCTCCGGCAGGTTTGATGTGAGGTTGTAGTGACTTTTCCGGCCGTACCCGTTCTGGTATACGAAGATTTTCCGCAATGGCGCGAGTTTTGGCTACCTGTCCCTGTTTGAAAACCGGGGAAATATCTGGGTCGGCCCACATTTGAAGCGCCTTAATAGATCCTAGGAAGCGCCCCCTTTATTAGCCGTTCCATTCTGTGAAACACGCAAACCTACCCCATTCGATGATCTTCTTCTCCAACCACACGAGCGTCACCGGTTTGGTCAGGAAGTCATTGCATCCAGCGGCGAGAGCGGCAACTCGGTCACTCTGGAGTGTCGACGCTGTGAGGGCGACAATGATGACGGAAGAATGAAAGGGAGTAATCGCTGGTCTCGATTCCACTGGTACGGAGGACGATGGAGAATAGCCACTCTCAGCGCTGAGCGTCACGAGAGCGAATGATTTGTGCTCGGCTTCCTCCAGCCTTCTAATCTCTTTTGTTGCCTGAATTCCATCCATTATGGGCATCTGAATATCCATCTGCGAGAATGGTTAGCGATATACTTAAGAAGCCTTCATCGAGCATTACCAAGACAAGATGATGGTTTCCCGTCCGCCACTTTTCTACGGCCTCTTGTCCGTTGCTTGCAACGGCGTAACTAATCTTCTTGCGCTGCATGAATGTCTTCAGCACCGCTTGCTCGATTGGGTTGTCTGGTTAAAGGTCAGAAAGGGCCATTGAATCGGGATATGATTTCTCACCCTCCACTATGAGGACACTAATTGGGGGAACAATCTCGCTGCCTTTCTTTGATTTACCAATGGGCGCACCCGCCTTTTGGTCGGTTGATCGACGGGAACTGGATACACGAGGCAGGACTGACAGCGAGGCGCCGAGTGGAGAACTAGTTACCACTGTGGCATCATTACCGAGACCATTTGGCGGCAACGACCCTCGTCCAGATTTTTCCCTCCCCTCCCCTGTTCGCTCCCTCCCCTGTTCGCTACCGGGCGGGACCATGGACGTGCTCACTCCCAGCGCCGCAGAACCATTTGCTGAGGAAATAATGGTACGGGTCTCCAGGGCCTTTCCCTTGGTTTGATTGGTATCTGAAGTCGACATGCGTAGGGGCGGAACCCTTGGTTTTGAGAGAGAAGAAAATGTGTCACCGACTTTCAGTGGAATCTCGCCTGATACGGCCTTAGGGACTGTGCCCCGTCGACGCTCAGCGGCTGCCTTTAGACCTCCGTCCTTGTCGTTAGGTCGACTTGTAGACCCGCTACGACTGAGCGGCTTCGGGTGCGCATCAAAAAAGATACCCGCAGGTCGACCGTCGGGACTTTGGATCAAGAGGCCTGAGGAAGCTGATCCGCCAAACGGCTTCGCTGCTTTTGAGAAGTATTCGATATCATCGAATGCCAACGGAGAGGCGGGAGGAGGTTTATTGGGTTGCTGGTCGCTGAGGTTTTCTGGCATGGTCGGGGAGGTTGATGACTCAGTAATTTTATCGTTGTTTGGTGTCGTACTCTCGTCTGGGGTCAAAATCGTGCCATTCAATGCAAAGAAGGGCGACGCAGCCGGACCAGCGGGACTCATAGGTGAGGTCGCAATAGGGTGGAAGAAGGGATCAACCAAAGGTTTCGTGATGGCAGTGTACAAGGCTGTGAGGAAACGGCGAGGGCCAGCAGGTTTAGGGACAACTATGACTTCCGGCAAGGCATTCATTGAGGATGTGGACCAAGGGAATGATGCTTGCATGATATCTTTGACAGCCTTGAAGTTGGCCAGGTTGGTGAAGTGAAGGATGACCAGCGAGTCCGTCGAGGCCGTCTTGATAGGGGCACGAGGAACTGAAGGCGTAGAGCGAGTTCGTTGTCCGGGAATTAGGTGAGGTCGCTTAAGCCGTACTGGTGCTGGTGCGTTCGGCATTTGCATACGGGTTTCCAACAAGCGAGCTTGTAAAGCCGCAACGTCATCATCGATGATAATAAATGAAGGATAGCATGAATGGGGGGTGCCATTTGCTGACAGTGCAGAAGCGGGTTGATCTTGAGTGCCAGCTTCGGATATATTTGGCGACATTGGGCCCTCTCTCTCGGGACTAGAGGATTGTGACCTTGATGGAGGGGTATCCACTTGTATTGGGCACCCATCGGTAGGTATGTGGGAGACATCCATGCCCCAAGCAGTGAGGTAGGAGGTCAAGTGGTGGGCGAAGGAGCTTTTGCTACTTGCATAGAAAGTAGCCTTGAGACCCCTTAGTTTTTCAGCAAAGAAAGTCAGCTCTTCTAGTGTTGGTTCGCGTGCCAGGCGTAAATTGGGGAAAGGCTGGCGGGTGGATTCATCTTCCTCTGAAATTGTTTTTGGTTCGAGGACGGGGAACCCGCGTTGAATTTGTAGAGATAACCTATGGGACGATGATCCGCCTGTGGATGTAACCGAGTCAAGTCGCCCATCGATATATCTGAGCAATCGCTGAAGTGTTTTCATCTGGAAATTGGGAACCGGTGTTTCTGTCTCACCCTCAATGGTGTATGGCTTATGCGTCACCTCAAAGATGGCCGTAAGAGGTCCACTTTCGGGGACCTGAGGCGAGTTACTTGCAAGAGGGTCGGGTGAGGAGTCATGGGGTGCCAAAAGTTGAAGGCCTATTTCGACCACGTCACGTGGTTTTGCTACTGATATGACTTGACGTATGATCTAGGTACAACAAAGTCAAACCGCTGAGCCGCGAGAATATGCTTCACGCTTACATGCGAGAGAGTATAGGAAATACCACATTCGTCACCTCGCACAGCAATATGCTTCATGGCTATATCACCATGGAAGTCACCATGGAAAAGAACGAGTTCCACATCTGCCTCTGCGGCAATCCCGCTGAGTGCATCTCCGATACTTTGAAGCATTTCGCCAATGTCAAAATCATCTTGGGTAGCACTATTGTGCGTCGGCGTCTCTGCAAATGGAGAAAGGAGGGAGGACATATGCTTGGACATGTAGTTGAGGTTCTTCATGGAGGTGAAGAGGGCCGAGATAGACGGAGTCGGAATCTGGAGAGCGCAGGCGGAGAGGTGTTCTTTTGCAGGATCAAGAAGGTGCGGAGGAGAGATCTGTAGCAGAGTTTGGATGACCATCTGGACCGAGTCTGCGAGTTCTTGCGCAAGTTCTGTCGAGGGAGATGCAGTTGTGGGTGGCGTAGAGACGGGGGGAGAGTGAGGGGAGGAGGGAGAACAATGGTGGCGATTGAGGTGACCGAGTTGTGATGGAAGAGGCATAGAAAATGCGCGGAATAGCCTGCCTCTGTCGTTTGGTGGCGGGGAGAGAAGCGTTTCGTCGGTCTGCGGGCGAGGGACTAGCTGAGCATCGGTTGAATGAGGAAACGAACCACCTAGAGCGACTGGTTGTTGCCATACTCTGAGCTGGGCGGTTGGAAGAGATGCGGGGGAGACGATGACGTCCTGAACCTGTGGAACACGGCTCATCGGGGCTAGAAATAGAAAAGGGCGAGGTGTTTTGATGCTATTGACACGATGTGATGATGCCGGGTCGCAGCTAGTGGATATGAAGAGCAGAACAGAGAGGAGCGGAGTCGGCAGCGGCGGGTTGCGATCTAGTGGGGCCAACACAGTGGACGCGGGGGTTCTCAAACCTTACAATACCCTCCTCGTTGTACTTTTCCCCAGCGTACAACTACAACGTCCAATCCTACACAGCCGAAACGGCGAGGTCCAAGAGTGATAGAGACTAACCTTGAACGTTGGCCACCGCAGGTCATTATGGTAAGCAGTCGCGACTGTACATCGCAAAGTCACCACATGTGGGGAATCCACATACTCATCTCCATCGTACAGGGAGTTCCAGCCCTCTTCAGGTGGCTAAGCAGGAAGTACCCAAAAATTGGTGAGTCCACTATTCAGCGCGCCGGGTGACCGAACACGCTGTCCTAACAACGTACAATTAGTCGGAGATGTCGCAGAAGACGAGCCAGTCAAAATGCAGGATGACGAAGGCAACGAAATCGTCGTCCCGGTTGACATTTCGACCCCAAATCCAAATGACGTTGAGTTTGACAATCTCTATCTCGACATGAACGGCATTGCGAGTATTCCACAGCCCAATCACCTTCCTTCTCACTCCCTGTCCTAGGTCCATCCATGTACGCACCCCGAGGGCAAACCAGCGCCTGAGACGGAAGAAGACATGATGGTCGAGATCTTCAACTATACTGAACGTATTGTTAATATGATTCGCCCACGGAAACTTCTCTTCATGGCCATAGGTATGAACTTATTGTAACACTCCACGTCAACTCAACTAAAGAGCCTCCAGATGGCGTTGCCCCTCGCGCTAAGATGAACCAACAGCGGTCTCGACGTTTTAGGTCTTCACAGGAAGCAAAGGAGAAAGAAGAACAACGCAAGGAAGCTATCGCTATGTTCGAAGGTCAGTATGCTCGCAGGACCTTTGGTGCATCTATATTGACATTTGGGAACAGCACTGGGAAAGCCGGTCAGTGAAGAGACCAAGAACAAAAAGTCTTGGGACTCCAATGCAATCACTCCAGGTTCGTCGACTATGACGAGTGTCACGATGGCTGACCATTTCGTATCAGGAACACCATTCATGAACCTTTTGGCCGAATCTCTCCGTTACTGGGTAGCACAAAAGATGAACTCTGATGCAGGGTGGAAAAACGTGAAGAAGAGTTCTTGCTTTTGTAGGTACAATTATTAACTGACCGGGTTGAAACAGTTGCAGGTCATATTATCTGATGCTAGCGTGCCCGGAGAGGGTGAACACAAGATAATGGACTTCATTCGGCGGCAACGAGTAACTCCATACTACAACCCGAACACCCGACACGTAATTTATGGGTTGGTCAGTAACTCCAAAGTTCCTCTGGACAATCACTGAACCAAGCATCCAGGATGCGGACCTCATCATGCTTTCCTTAGCTACCCATGAGCCATACTTCCGAGTACTGCGAGAGGATGTCTTTGGCCAAGAGAATAAGACTGCCTGCAGGAAGTGTGGACAGGAAGGCCATTTCCAGGCACAATGCACGAACGAGATGCTTGAAAAGCCTGCGGATAAATCGGGCCCTGAGAAGAAAAAATTCATTTTCCTCGACGTCTGCATCCTGCGCGAGTACCTCGAAATGGAGCTAGATATCCGCACGCCTTTCCCGTTCGACTTTGAGCGTGCGGTTGATGACTGGATCCTGCTCATTTTCTTCGTCGGGAATGATTTCTTACCCCATCTGCCGTCTTTGGAGATCAGAGAAGGGGCCATTGATATGCTTGTAAGCATATGGAAGCGGGAACTCCCCCGAATGGGCGGGTTCCTTACCAACAATGGGAGCATGGACTTGAAGCGCGCACAGATTATGTTGGACTCACTTACACAGCGTGAGGACGAAATATTCCAGCGTAGGAAAGAAGGTATGTAGGACTAACACTCGTTATTCCACTACGCTTATAGTGCTTTTGCCATCTAGCTACAGAACGAAATGCAAAACGGAAGCGAGTCGAAGGGGAGAACGACACGGAACTGGATGGTTCTCGACTAAACATCCCACCTGGGCCCGATTCGAACACGCACAACGAAGCGGAGACCCTGCGGGCATTGGCACTTTCGACGATAAGGCATGAACCGAACGAGGGGGATGCAACTGCAACGCGTGCGTCAATCCGAGCGGCCAATTTGAAAGCTGCTGCTGCGCTGAAGGACGGCTTAATGGACAATGCTTTGCCACCTAATCCAGCGCCTGTGGTCTCCATCGGACTATTGGCGGAGGCACCGACCGTATCTGTAGTCCCCGAGAATAGTACCTCAAACGACGACGAAGAAGCTGACATGGACGTGGATGACGACGAGGTACCAGCCCCACAAATGGCCGACACGAGTGAACTGGCTGATGTCCCTACGGAAGCTGGTTCTCCCACGGGAGTGAGCGAAAAGGGGAATGAAAAGGAGAATGGGGACGTAGCCTTTGCAGCCCCTCGTGGACTCAAGAGGAAGCGCGACGAAATTGAGGATGAGGAGAGTTCGAGCGATGATGTGGCAGAGGAATCCAGCAATCTCCTTGCCCTCAAAGTCAACCCTGATGGGTCAGTTGAGCAAGTCGATTCCGTGAGGTATGTGGAGCATTTTATCTGCCTTATCTGCCTCTTGCATGGTACTAATCAGTTCATAGGTTATGGGAGCCTGGTTACAAGGAACGATATTATCTGCAGAAGTTCAATGCAGAACCCAGTGATGACGAGCTACGGAGGAAGTGAGGGTGCTTGCAGATAGTTGGAACTCGCTCACGAACCTGCTTTCAGGATCACAACACACTACGTCGAAGGGCTTGCCTGGGTACTGTGTTACTACTTCCAGGGGGTATGAAACCTCCACACCTTTTTCTGGTTTCCTTGGCTGACCATTCTTCAGACACCATCCTGGCAATGGTATTATCCATACCATTTCGCTCCATTTGCTTCAGACTTCAAGGGGATGGACAAGATGGACATCAAATTTGACGTTGGCAAACCATTTAGGCCTTTTGAACAATTGATGGGCGTGTTCCCCGCCGCGAGGTGAGTCCAGAGCTCTTCAGCTACGTTAAACCAAACTCTCGCACCAGTCGTTTCCACGTACCATCGGAGCTACAAAAACTCATGATCGACGAAGAATCGCCCATCATCGATTTCTATCCAACGACATTTGAGATCGACATGAACGGCAAGCGTATGGCTTGGCAGGGAGTCGCGCTATTGCCATTCATAGATGAGAACCGCCTCTTAGAGGCGATGCAGCCCTACTATGCACAAGCTACCGAAGAAGAGAAACGGCGCAATAGCCGGGGCAACGATATCCTCTTTGTGTCTGAGCACCATCCACTCTTTGACTTTATATGTGCATTATACGGTAAACGTAGAAGCAAAGAGGTACGCAGCTAGTTAAGGAATGTGGCTTTGAGAGACCCTGACCCACAGCCCCTTCAGCCTATTGATATTGATCCGCAACATAGTTCTCTCTCCGGTTCGTTGTTGGCGAGCCCAGAATGTGTACCTGGTTCTACATCCATCAGTCCTCTGACTTCCGTCGGTCTAATGGACATCGAAAACGACCGTTCCATTTCCGCATTCTACTTCTCCCCAAAGCAGCGAGTGCCTCATCGATCTCACTTACTCCGTGGCGTGAAGCATCCGCCTCGAGTCCTTGATTCGTCGGATTACGATCACGTTCAGAGAGGAGGGCGAGGGCGAGGGCGTGGTGGGCCGCCAGGAGACAGCTCAAGGCGTGATGGCTATCCTGGTCGCGGTGGGTCATATCATCATGACAGCATGCGGGCAGGCGGTGGCCGTGGTGCGCCGTATGGCCGGGCTGATAATGGCTACGGTTATTGGTCCGAGTCTCATAATAACGGGCACCGTGGCGGGGATAACTACAGAACACCTTTTACTGGATATGGTCGTGGTGGACCTCCTCGAGGTGGTGGTCGTGGTAGCTGGGGACGGTGACTTGTAGCACACATCTGATCTGAGTTAATTGCGGATAGTTTGATGTTATTGTGTATATGTACCAGCCGAGCGTTAGACAGCGAACATCCACTTACTAGTCACATGACCTATTTATGAAGAATTCAATTTCACTTCATTTCACCTGGATGCTGCCGTTCGCGTCGTATGTGCAGAGACGGTATCATCGTTCAACGGGCTGGAACGATGATAACCGGTATTCGAATTTGACATACTCTGCAAAAGGTTGGCCAGTATCTCTTTGATTCTGGCTGTCCTGATTTTCTGATCTTATTCGTAGCCATTCTCGATTTCGAGGTGCCGCGAGGACTTCATTTTCATGTTTCAAAGTCTCCAAACAGCTTGTTCAATACCACTTACTCCCTTTATGCTCTCCCGTCTCTCCATGGCTCACTCGGGTACATATTTACATCATGCGACCTCGAAATCCAAAGCTCTGCCAATGTAAAATTCAAGGATGTTGTCTCCGGCTTCAAAATCTATGACAGGCCGAAACCCCTAGAACTTCTGGGTGACGAGACATGGCTCAGTGGTGAGCGCGTTGACACACCGCGGCGTAAGTCTTCCGTCCTATTATTCCAGCGGCATTAACTCATACCCATACAGACTATCTATTATATGGCAGATTGTACGTCCCATCAGGAACGCTCGACGGTCTCTATTCTACTCGGATTGGACCTTCCACTCAGCTCGCCGTGGCCTTACGATCGGAGTTGGGGTCACAGTCGGCCAGTAGAAAGATAAAGAAAGGAGATTATCCAGATGACAGTCATATCGCCTTCAGTCTCCAGCACGACCGAGGTAAATGGGGTTCAGAGCTCACGTACAATGCCAAGAACGGTATGTGGGGTGGCCAAGTACTCTACAATTTTGGGAGGGGTAAAGGAGAAGACAAGGGCGAGACTATGACACTTCCAACCAAGCGAGTGGACGAGGACGATGCGATGAATGGTGGACTGAAAGGGAGACTCAGCGCCGGCGCAGAGGTCCTTTTTAGCTTACGGGATAAGAGCGGAGGGAGTGAGTTACTCCCGAGTCACCACTCCCGAGGAATTATTGACCCGTCGTAGTTACAACCGCCCTGCGTTTTACCACCGTGCCGGATGCGACGCCAGTGTCTGCGCAACCGCCACTTAATGCAGTCCAAGAGTATCACCCGCAGCCCCCAACTACCATCACCGCAATCCTCAACCCGCTTCTGGGGCATATCCAAGCGGCGTACGCCTCCCGAGTTTCACGGGACTTGGCGCTCTGCTCGCGTTTCAATTTCAATGCCTACAGCTACGAGAGTGAATGGTCGATGGGAGCGGAGTGGTGGATACGACCACGGCAGAATGCGCGTGATCCTCCGACATCGATCGACATGATCAACGAAGCACGAAGCGTGCAGGGTGTACTCAAAGCCAGCGTGTCGACAAACCAAGTGAGCGTGTACCTTGTCATATTTCTACCGCATTGACTTGAATGCCTCGAAGACTGCCTCACTACTTTGGGAGGGCAGACTGCGAAGAGTCCTTGTGGGCCTGGGAGTCGTCTCAAATTTCGCCAATCGATCTGAGCCCATCAAAGCTATGGGGCTCGAGTTAGCATACTTCACATCTGAGGCGGAAACTTGAGGCTTGGCTGGTGACAGGTGGTTACTGTATCTTGGACCCACAATTATCCTCTGGCATTCATCTAGCAGTGCGGTACACCCCTTCCTTTACTCTAACATTTTCCCGAATATCTGTGACCTTCTGTGTTTGTCGTTTGCTTGTTGTGCGGGCATTTGGCTGAAGTCATCTAGACGGTTCTCGCAGACTTAGTCCGGCTACACACACATGAGCTCTGAAGGAACGTCGCCCGTGACCGACACTTCCAACGGGCGTAATCGGGGCAGAGGCAGAGGACGTGGACGAGGGCGGAGTAACCGAGGACACGGCCGACGGCCCACAAACGGTGAACGCGACGGGGTACCACACCCAGTGAGCCAGTCCGTTGTCGGCCAGGATGTTCCAGCAGCAGACGAGCCCGCTTCGACCCCCGTTTCTGCGTCCAGTCCACCGGTGACCCAAACACCCGCGCCTAGCTCAACAGCAAATGGATCGCGAGGACAGCCGCGTCGAAAGTCAAATGCTTCGCGTGGAACATCCGGGAATCACCCCCCTTCCACCGTGCCCGACCCACCTAAGTCTGCTGCGATAAAGGAAGTCCCTCCCCATTTAGCCGGGCCTGGACTCGATGCCGACGTCCTCGTTAATAAAGTCAAAGCGCTTGCGACACATTCGAAGAATAGCTCCATCGACTCGCGCTATGTTTCCGCCATGGGCCTCGATTGGGCCGATGAGGAGGAAGATCCAGAGAGCCTGCCAGACTTGTCGCAGTGGGCCGTTTCGAAACCGAGCATCGACCAGATGCAGAGCGTCAAGGAGGAAGAACTCGCTCTACCAGAACGCCTCGACGATGAGGCTGTCACTTCTGGCATTCAAGCACCAGTCGCTGACACAACTGCGGCCACCAAAGCGACGACAACGGAACACCTTGGTGCTACAGAGGAGACACAGTATGGTAAAAAGCAGCCTTCAAAACCGAAACCCAAGCGGAAAGAGAAGAGGGAGCCAACCGAGCCTGGGGGACTCGACCAACCACTAACTCCGACTCAGGAAGGCAATACAAAACGCAAGACACTTTATGAGCGTATATATGGACAGGCGCCACCGTCTGCCTCAGAACAAGCACAAAGTACTCCAGAACCGCCTATATCCGACAAGGACGATCACCCCTTAGGAATGTCCTCTGAACCTGAATCTCGTGCACCATACCCCAATCATGGTTCCCGCGGGAGAGGTCGCGGGAGAGGAAGGGGACACGCCCATCATCTCGCACACCTCCCATTCCACCCTGCTAATGTCCAGCGACGTCAACAAGCTGCAGCGGCAGCCCCACATGCTGAACAAACAGCCACCTCGTCTAGCCCTCGTCATGAGAAACCTGCTCCTCTTCCCCCTCGATCCCAAGAACGCCAACATACACGCCCTGTGATTGACAAAAGTGCCCTCGCACGTATTGGTCTCACCCTAGCTGGACCTAAACCTCCGGCTGGCAGTCCCAGGCAGCCCTCCGCCGTCCCCAGCTAATCCAGCCATGTAATCTATACCCACATGCTTGCTCCTTGTGTTCGAAATATGACTCCGCCTCGGTTCCCTTCTGGTTTGTAGGTTTATTTGGCGCGGGCCTCATAATGTATTTTCTCGCTCTGTTTCCTTCGCTTGAATGCAACTACATATGGCCAAAGTTGGTTTCATGCATATATGGTGTGCTGAAGAAGGTGAAGGTTTAAACGTTAGTGGTAAAATTACACAGTTTCAGATTGCTAACGCTATATACGAGAGACACAGATCATGCTAACGGGAGGGCGTGCGTGAACCAGACGGCCGATCAGGGTGAGGGGGCGTGAGGGAGATTGCTAGCAAAGAGAGTGAGATTGGAGTGCGGTGAAAGCCTTGAATGAGACCGAGGAGAACTGCTGTGGTTGATGTGATAAGATGTGGGATGCGTCAAGCCAGAGTGAGACACGGGAATCGAAGGAGTCCATCTCCTATGCTACAACGTCAGCAGAGCTAAACGAGCTCCGTCGTCGCCTGACATTTCGAAGTGACGGTCGCCCGCCCTTTGGCGCAGGCTCGACGACCGCTACGGCCTCCTGTGAGCTGACCCACTCAGTTGACGCAGACGGGTCTTCAAGAAGCTTGAGCTTAGTGCCTGCGCTCTTTCGCCGTGTGGACCTCCCCGTTGGACTAGCTGCACCAACCCGCCCGTTCGTAGCTGGCGCACGGGTGTTCTCTGTCGGGCCCGACTCATTCCCACTGTCCATCTCGAGCGTGACGTAGGTGCGTTTAGCGGGAATGCGCGGTTTGGGCAAACGTGAAGGCGTCTCCGGTGGTGGAGGTTTGCCGGCCGCTCGCGAGCGCGTTGTCATCGGGCCAGGTAGTGCAGAATCCGTATCCTTTGCACGTGTTAGACGAGGAATTCGACCTCCCAGGATTGCTGCGCCCGCTCTGGCTGTTGGCGGGGCACCAGCAGTTTGGTTCGCCGATGCCTTTGCAGTCACTGAGCGCGTCTGTCTGCCACTCGGAGAGCTTGATGAGCCCGCAGTCGCGGTGATAGGCCCGTTGGCAGCAGCACGGGACACAGGCCGGCGTGTCGGCATAGGTCGCGAGAGGGGCTTCATCGGTGAGGGCGGCAGTGGGCCACTATGGTCACGCTCCTCTTCATTCGAAGTGAGATTCAGAGTGGGCACATCCTCGTCCATCATATCCTCGACAGCTGTGCGCTTGCTACGAGGTGTTTTGCGGGGTTGTGGTGGGTTGGCAATCTCCTGAACGGCCGCGGTGGTCGCCAGAACGTGCCGGGAGGGTGTCACTGGCGGTAGCTTGTCGATTTGCATGTCGGGAGTGACGCGGCCGTTCTCCTCCGCCTGGCTTTCGGCTGCTCGACGGACTTCGTCGGCAGCGGCCCACTTGTTCCACTCGAGCTGCTTCAGGTACATATAATGCTATGCGGGCTTAGTACCTAGTCAATGATTACAATGGTCCGTCCGTACCTGCTGAGGTCCGACCACACTTCCGGGTCGAACAATGCGCATAAAAGCAATGGCCTCGTTAGCAGTGAAACCGTACTTCCAGATAAGATACGCTCCAATGAGAGTACCAGTCCGGCCCAGTCCGGCCTTGCAATGTACAGCGACAACGCCTGCAATCAACTCAGCTTCGATTTGTGGTATCCAAATGCTTAACGTACCGCCTTTGGAAGTGACCGCATCGGCCACGTTGATAAAGGTGCGAACGATTTCATCAGTGGGGTTTGTGCCATCGTCGAAATAGAGCTCCATATGATCGATACCACGATCCAGGAAGACCTGTCTGTCGTAGAGGGGTTGGTTGAGTCGGATGACAATCTTGACGTGCTTCTTCTCAAAATAGTCAAGGCAGTTCTGGAAGGGGATAGGGAGGCGCCGTTGGAGTGCTGAGTGCTTGCTCGACTTGTCGCCGTTCTGCTTTGCGATCCATGCGTTGTCTACGGGTGAGGCAAAAGCGATAAAGCCAGGAGTGATCCAGTTCCAGTCCCCATTTTCTACCTTTTCGTAGTACTCGTATTCATCGACGGAAAACTCGTTCATGTTGCAGAGGCCGTTTTGCATGGCCTTCCAGACGCCCCAAAGGCAGTCTTGTATACTGAGGTTAAAGTCAGGGCGTGCTCGACCGGCGTCTCGAAAGGGCATAAGTTCCATATCGGCGAGAGGGTGGAATGCCTCCCATGGCGGGCGGTGGAGAACGATTTGGACGTAGAGGGCGAGGAGAAGGGCTGCGTTTGCCTTTTTTCGTGGATCGTCTGAAGAATAGAGGACAATCCTGTGTTCTGCGTTGTCCTTGTCCTATGAAGTGGTGTGAGTGCTGACTAGTTAAGGGGTGGTAAACTGGGGCTTACTTGGAGGAGTTCATGGAAGAGGATGCAGGCGCGGAATACGTTCGCGAGGTTGTACGGACCCCAGTCTTCGAAAAAGGAAAGATAGCTGAGTTGGTTGTCGACAGTAAAGAAGTAATATTTCGCGTGCTGGTTGTCGACGGGTGCGATGGGCCGCTTTATGAGTGGATGGTCCTCGGGGCCTTGGATGGAAGAGTTGATGATATGCTGGGGAGGAGCTAGACCCCTCCACGACGTGAAGAAGAGCCTGCAAGGCGAGGCACGCGACTCGGCTCAGCTCCCCAAACGGGCGTCTGGGAAGAAGAGAACTGACCTGTCTGTAAACTGGACGAGAGGAAGGCAGTTTGGGGGCGCCATCGTTGCTCACGGCCAGGCAGTGGCGAGGTGGCTGGCTCCAAAGTGGACAAACAAATTCAAACTCAGCTCCCTGCAGCTCCTGGGCGACCCAAGCGGCAATGTCCAAGACAGCCCAAAAACCGATCACACTCAAGGGGTCAACGGCCATTGTAACAGATTTCTTCAAATTCGCAGTAAACAGGTCAGGAATACTCATTGGTTCTCCAAGTCCACGCCATAGACGACTGACCAAAGCTGCCGACGCGTAGCATCCTCTTCCAACGTGGTGTATACCCAGCAGACGACTTCAAAATGGTCAAGAAGTATGGCCAGACAGTCATGCTCACCGAAGACCCAGCACTCGAGACGTATCTCGATCGCATCCTCAAACAAGTAAATAGTGCGTATACCTACATAGCATACTACGTGTCTAATGCTGCAATTCCAGCCTGGCTGCTCAAAGGGAATGTCACCCAACTTGTCCTCGTCCTCCTCTCAAAGGACACCCGCACCCCGCTCGAGCGTTGGACCTTTAATGTCGACCTTGTCACTCCCCCAGAGGAAGGTTCAGAACCGTACATACCCGGCCCTGGCTTTCCATCCATTTCTTCTAATCACCTCTTGCAGTGCGCCCCCAAAGCTTGAGGGAGAAATCCAAAAAGAGATACGGCATATCATCAAGCAAATTGTAGCCTCAGTGACTTTCCTACCACTGGTGTACGAGCCGACCGTGTTCAACATCCTCGTGTACACCAATGACAGCGCGGATGTGCCCGAGCAAGAGTGGCTCGATACGGACCCGATGGCCATTGAAGCCGGCCTCAGCCAACAGGTACGCATACCGAACGAACACAGATGGGGACTGCGTTGGCGCGTGTTCGACGCATTAAGCCACCCTTTAGGTTCGTTCGAGTGGACTGACGCGTGTTCATGGCAGGTCAAGCTGCGGTCGTTTAGCACCGACTTCCACCGCGTTGATGCAATGGTGACTTATCGGTGCGTCGCGCTCTCCTCTGCCTCTAGAGCAGTCTGATGACGGTGGCTAAATAGGTATGAAGGTTAGAGGGCAAACTGAGTAGACCGCAGATAGTTTCTAGATATTGGAAATAGCATTAGGAATTTGTAGCAATATTTGGTGGTACTTGTTGCCCAAAGGGTAGTTGTCCGTGTTTAGCGACGTGGCGTGGCATAGTTTGGACCCATTCTCCATCGCTGGCTATGGCGGAGTACAACTATGAGGGGTCACTCGCAGCTTATTTCCTGCTGACAATCCTCATCCTCATCCTCATTCCCCTCTCCCTCTCCTTTCGATCCCAGAACAGTGCGTCCAAACGGCAAATCCAGGCGCCAGCGAGTGGCCTGGGACTCATGATCACTCGTTTTAGGACCAAATAGCAGTGGAAAAGGATGTGAATGCTCAGAGTGCATCACTCACAGACAAAAACTCGCAAAGTCTGCCAGCAAATCGCCGTTTGCTGGCCTTTCCACAAAGTTTGTACGCTGGTGAAATGAAGACAAGATAAAGGTCTCTAACGGCGTGCAATCACATTTACAGAGCTCTGTTCACAATTGCTGGCTGGGGTCTCTTCTTTGCCGTCCTCTATGTTGTCGCGACCACGAAGAACACGTCGACTGTCTATGACCCTTTCGCAATCCTCGACATAAGCCCGGTACGTCTTAGAACTCATCTACTATTTATTATGCTCATATACGTCCCTCCAGAGTGCGACAGAAAAGCAAATAAAGAAACACTATAAGAAGTTGTCCCTCAAATAGTAGAAACCATCCTCACATTCCACCCATTCTCCGCTAATCTGCTCTTGCACAGCCACCCAGACACCGTGAAGCTCGCAGAGGGTCAGACCGTTGACGACGCCAATGAGTACTTTATCAAACTCACAAAGGCATACAAGACCCTCACCGACGAAGAGGTCCGGCGCAACTTCCTCGAATACGGCCATCCAGACGGCAAGCAAACCGTTAGCATTGGTCTCGCTCTCCCCGCATGGATCATCGACTCGCACAATAACATCTGGGTCCTTGGGTTGTACGGAATCCTCTTTGGCGGATTCCTCCCCTACTTTGTCGTAAGCATCCTCCCCGCTGTCTGTTTAGTGAGAGTTAAGTGTCATGTCGCACACAGGGCCGCTGGTGGTTCGGCTCGCGCTCCCGAACTAAGGATGGCGTTCAAGCCGCGACCGCCTCCCAGTTCTTCAAGGAGGTAGCTGAAGACGTCACCCCTCAGAGCCTCCTCCAGTCTCTCAGCAAGGGATTCGAGACTGAACGCGGCGAGTTGCTCAAGTCGTGGACGACGGACGAATTCAAGTTGGTGGAGAAACAGGTTCTCGAGGCTTGGTCGTCGCACGGTGTCAACGTCGATGAATTATACCGATCTTCAGACAAGACTCCGTTGTCTGACAAGGCCATCGAAGCGTATATCCTCCTCTCCGCTCACCTTTTCCGTATATCTATATCTGGTTCACTACAAAAAGGTGCGCACGATTGTTTCTAGATACGGACACCACTAATATTTCTTATTTCTACCTCCAGTGCAAAACCACCTCCTTCTACACGTCCCTGTCCTCCTCAACTCCCTCCTCGCCATGTCACTGAGCCACAACTGGCTCACACCTACGCTCGATGTGATGCATCTCAATGCCTCCTTTTCCCAAGCACTCCGACCAGGCGCGTCACCTCTGTTGCAGTTCCCCGGCGTGACGGAAGAAGATGTAAAGGAGAACAAGGGCAAAGGCATCGCCGAGCTCATCGCTCGCCTGGAAGCCCGACACGATCAACGCGCGCCTTCGATACGCAAGGCAACGGAACGATGGGGCAAGTTGGATATTGTCGATGCGAAGTTCAAAGGTACGTCATCTGCTTTAGTCGCGATACCTAGGCCGGTTACACTGATCTTTCTTACGCGCCTGCAGTTATTGGTGAACGCATCATCACCCCTGGCGCGTTTGTCAACATCGTCTTCAAGGCGCGCCTGTCCTCACCTCTGAATCATCTCGCCAAATCAGCTGCAGAATCAAAACCCGGCGAAGCCGATACTGGGACAGAAGACGAGGAGGAGACCGCTTTCCTGCTCGGGAAGAAAGACGGCGGTGATCTAAAAGCGGAAGACGCTCCATATTCCGTACACGCGCCTCGTTGGCCAGCGGTAAGCGTTCTGCCACGCTCTATCATCGCGAAAGGCTACCGCCGCTGACCTTCCTTCTTGCAGTCTCGCAAACCGGCCTGGTGGTGCTTCATCTCAGACCACAAAAACAACCGCGTCTTCGTCTCGCCCTTCCGATTCTCTGACGTTCCGCTCTCAGACCCCTCAAAGACGCACAACTATCGCTCGTACAAGTTCCAATTCCAGGCACCACAGACAGTGGGTACTTACACCCTCCGATTGCTCTTCGTGAGCGACACGTTTGTCGGTGAGGACGTAGGGATTTACATCCAGCTCAAAGTCGATGATGTATCCGCACTCAAGACCGAAGAGCAGGACATTGAGGACGATATTTCTGAACCCGAAGAGGATTCCCTTGCAGGACAGATGGCGCTCATGCGCGGTGGCTCCGTGAAAAGGAGCGATTATCATGGAGAGGGCGATGGTGATGAGGAGAGATCAACAGACGATGACGGGAAGAGCTCAACGGGCGATGAGGACAGCTCAACGGACGATGATGAGGACAGCTCAACGGAGAGCAGCGATGACGATGATTGATTGATTATTCTCTTCATCTTTTTGTTCTTTATTGAGTTCTCCATCCCTCGTCCCATTATATTATTTGATGAAGGCTTAATGTCACGCTCAAGGCCCAAGGGGATAGAATACCCAATATCATATGGAAGCACAGGTCCTAGCAAAACTTACGGACACGAGATCGGGTCGGAGTGTAGAGGACTTCCAATGCTTTATTTGCTTCCGAACGTCGCCCATTTTTAGTCCATCCCCCTCTCACCCCCTGTAACATGCCTAACGATGAATTAAAGGCGAAGAGTACAAGCGGCGTCTTTGGAAGCAGTGGTGACGATGATAGCTTCATCAATGACTTGACGCATAAACTTATTTATACATGTGGATATATTGAACACCTTTCTTCACCCACGCTTCGTTGGAGTTGATGATTCCTCCACTTACCAGCTGGCTAGCGTATTGTAGCAGCAACGCACCTTCCTCGCCGGTCTAGTCTTTCTTTCTCTTCCTACACGCAGCCCCCGCTGCTCGTTGGGCGTGGTAAGACTGATTTTTGGTTCTTCCCCCGAAGTAAACAGGTCATTGGTAGCCTCCAGTTGGTTAGGCGCAGTATGAACCCAAATCATCCCAGGAAATTGGCAGAACTAGATAAGGTGGGTTGAGTACATCGTCCAGTTGCCAAAGGTTTCGTTGGGCATGGAATAGGAATTTCTCCGTGAATGGTTCCGGAGCAACCACGAGTCTGGCAGGGTCAGTACCACTACTTGAGCCAAGTCCAACCTCGTCGGCCGTGATCAGTCCGAGTGTGGCGTCGCTCTTCTTCGCCACGGTGAAACCAAGTTCTTAGACAGTGCAGTGGTCACACAGACAATCAAGTAGGAGTGGAGGTCAACTTATCTCGAAAATTTGAATTTGACGCGCTTACCTTGGTTGAAAGTACACCAAACTCGTCACTGATAGGCCTGGCGGTCATTGAGTCAAAACATGTTACGTTCAATCCAATCGCCAAGATACACGAGGTGGGAACGAATTACTGTGGAAACATGTTTCCTTTCCTTAATCATGTGGACCAACCGTTCAACACATTGCATTTTCCGCCAACTTGCACGACTGCCATGCATGGAGCATCATGGCCTTGAGCTGAAGGACATCTTCCTTCCACTGTACTACCTCGTTCTCGCTACGGAACTCCTGGGTAAGAGTAGCACAGCGAGCGACGTTTTCTGGTGACACAAAGTCGACTGCGACCTTTATGCAGTCGGCGAGATTACAAACCTACTCTGACATTCAGGGAAAAGGGGAGAGCGTAATGAGGATATACACACGCACCTGATGAGCGCACCCAGCAGGAATGAAGACTGCCTCGCCAGGTCTCTGGTAAATTCGCCAACTTTTGACGCCATACTCGTCCCACAGCTTCTTCCTTAACTTCGTGGTTAGGAAGAAATGCTGTGAGTGAATAGGGTCGATATATTGATACCGTTCGGGCGGGAACTCTTTCCGCAGGAAATCGCGAATCGCGTTGGAGTCCTGACAGCGGAATATATCCCAAGCGGCTACTCCTTCTTGCCCATGCTCGTCAACCGCATAGAGCATGATATTCACCGCATCGGCCATATCCATGTGCAGCCGCGTAGATCCGAAGCCGCCTTCGCCTTCGTTCGAAGCCTGGACCAGGCGTGAGCGAAAGTGGCAGACCTATTTCGAACCCGACTTACGAAGGCGTTATACATCTTAGGTCCTAAATCTGGTCCTATAGCATTCGAGGGAAAATGTGCAGAAATGTTGAGTGGTCCGTCGCGTCGAGTGTAATTAGGTGCGGGAATTGCAGCTTGGAAATCATCAAATAGCTCGGGGAAACTCTTCCCAAAGTCATTTTGTGGTGGCCAATCCTACCATCCCAGGGTCAGCCACTCCATCACCCCATCGTGACGGACCCACCTTCAGCTTCAAAATCTTCCCCTCCCGTCCATCCCACTTCCCAAATTGAGAAAAGAAGGCGCGAACATGCGAAACATGCGTTTTCTCAGTCACACAATCGGTAATGTAACACTCTTGCTCCCCGTACTGCTCGATGAACCACTCTGGTGTCCAAGGGTACTTAAGTTTATCCTTCAATCCGGTGACAACGAGCGTGTCTCCGTTGGCCCAGATAGTCCGAAAGCGCGCGTCTGTAAGTTCCGAGAAGTGATGGACCGGATAGTCACGGCTACCAACGCCCGAGGCGTCTTCAGGTCGTCCTTCGAAGTGCTTATGGACGCTTGCGTGGGAGGAATTGAGTGAGGACGAGACTGGTGGTGGCGCTTGTGTAGGAAGTTTGAGTATGAGGGTAATTGGGTCAGGCTCTGGGTCTCGTGGTGTTAGGATGGGTGGGGTGGACGGTCCACTAGTGCACCATGACGAGGAGAGGAGGGAAGACGTTTCGCACACTGGTGAAGAGTCACCTGCACTGGGAACAGACGAGGGAGCCTCGGCTTGTGGCTCAGGAAAAACCTCTATCTCAAGTTGAGCATATGCCATCTCCGTAGCTTTGTTCAACGGCTCGAGCTGCTCCTCTGGTGGCTTCAAAGCCTCCAACAAAGGTGGGGGGACCCCCGCCGGCGATTGCTCCAACGACTCCATTTCTCTGATCGCCTCCTCCAACTCGCCTTGTGCAAACCGGGACATAGGGTAGAACTGCTGAGTACTGTGCACCGTGTCCGTTCTGAAACATCGGAGGACTTTCGGAATAGTTTTGATCTCGCGTTGTTTGGCTGACTCTCGTTTGATTTTATCGAAGCAGGCACCACAATATTCTTGGCCGCATCGGGTACAGAACATAGTGGCAGCGAGAATCGAAGTCATACAGGCGTCTGCGACCGTGTCAGTGGAGTTTGCATATCCCCTGCAGGGGTTACGTACCGCAGGTAACTCGAACGTCGGTCTCGCGTTCGCGGCGGAGAGGTTCGACCTCTTTGTTATCCTCAAGAAGCTGTAGCTCCTGACGGAGAGTCGGTAGTAAAGCACGAGCGACGGTGGACTGAAGCAGCCGTAAGTGGCTAACAAGGACGCAACACAACGCCGCTCACCTTGACGCGTGTAATATGTTCGGTCGAGAGAGATACAGAAAACGAGGTGGGATACACGAAACACGACGAGCTGATCTGCTTAGGTGCCCAGATTGGTTGCCCTTCGGGGACCCCATCTTGGTTTATTTTGAATGAGCGTAGCCCCGCGAATCGACAGGGATTACCAGCGACTTTACGCTGGAAAGCGAGATATGAGCCATGTGAATTGGAAACAACAGGTGGTACCTACGATACATGCAAGGCATTTCCCGAGGTCGACGTAGTGGCGCTGTAGACAATACTTAGGTTGCAAAACAATCTCTCCAGGTTCCGCAAGAGCTTCTCGTTTTAATTTCTTTCGGGGCGATCTATTTTCCTTTGCGTGCGTCCAGTCTTTCCAAGTGGAAGGCTCAGATACACTTGTCGCCTCATTTATGTGAGACTCTTCGCGCGTGCGCTTGCGCCTAGTGACCCTTGGGGGCTTTACCGGATCTTCGTCAGTCTGAGAGACCGGAGGTGGCGCTTCAATCGGAAAAGTAGGGGTGACTTCAAATGATACAGGTTCTATTTTGACAGTTAGCTAATAAAATTTCATACGATAACAGGTCATCGGCTAGTACCTTGACTATCACGGGCTTTAGAAGTAGGGAGAGAAAGAACAGAATGAGGTTGGTCGGTGCTTCGAGGGTAGTGCTTGTTCACTAATATGTCAACAATCAACACCCTACGCCCTACCCTCGAGCACAGGCTACGAACTTGGAGGGAAGGACTGCCACCCACGAGGAGTTGGTGGGCGTTCAGGTTCAGGCTCTGTAGTGGAGATGCGTCTTTTCTTTGAATGATGCTTTCTCCTCGTGGTCTCAGTATAGTCTACGTCACCATCGTCGAGCTGAGTCGAGGGACGCTTTGCATGACGCGTACCGCGGGGAGGTGATAGCTTTGCAGGAGGCGCTTTCTTCGGCTCGTTGGTAGGGGTATCTACGGACATATTAGCGCATGCATATGTCAGGTGTGTTCGTTATAACTAACCAGATACGCTGTTACGTGCAGCGAGACGGACAGAAGCTCGTTCACGACCTTGCAAGGAAAACTCATGAGGTACCTCGTCTACAAGTTCTACAATCGATCAGAGATCGCCTCCACGCCTACTAGAGCAACCTACCACTTGGACTCCTGGCGAGCTTTGCCTTTGAGGGACGGCGCCTTGCTTTGGTGGGAGGGTCGGTGGGAGAGGCTATCGACGTCAATAGCTTCCTCGCCAGTCCAGAGACCTGATACAGACCTGACGACCCGTCTTTCTCTCCATTGTCGTGATCCATGGGCAAAGCATGGGTGTCTGAAATCATCTGCGGTGTTGCCAACAAGGCCGCAGAGTCAGCCAGCGGCGATTGAGAGTGTGCTTCAGAAGAAGGCGATGGCAGTTTCTCTTGGTGAGATGCGACGGCGCAGAGGAGGTCGAGCGGCGACGCTGTGGCAGGCATTATTAAACGCTGGGCGTTAGGATCGCTAGACGACGGCGTCCTCGTCGAAGGTGACAAGAACTGTGGCCAGAAAACCACCAGGTTGTAGATACGACGAGCAACTGACGAGCAACAGGCCCGTCAAGGCGTCAAAGGTCGTGGTAGGAGGCAAGCAGCTTTGTTTGCCATTGACTATTTGCCATTGCCATTTGCCATAATGGCTGTAGGTGAAGATTGCCTCAGACGTGTATTCACGTGTAATTCGGTAACACCAATCCAGAGCATATAATATTTTTTAAGCCCGGATCGCCTTGCCCCAGAGGGACTCTACCACTCTCCCAACCTCAGCAATCATCTTGACTGCATCCTCATATCCCTCTTCCTTCTCAGGTGAGTCGAAAAGGACCAAGCAGCCGCGACCTTGATCCAGCACACCATCTAGCACCTTGTCTAAAATCATCTGGGACAGTCTTGGTAAAACAACGTCAGCATCGAATACCGCGCCTGGATTCTGAAGCTACCAACTTTCCCTCCACCTCTGGTACGGTCAGCTCTACGTGCGAAGCGATGTATGAAATCTCCATGACCGAATATGGTTCGACGATTCGCAGGAGATTTTGCTCCAGTAGGCGGTCAAAGAGGTCTGCAAGGTGGTGCTTGACGATAGGATCCTGAGAAAATTCTGTGCGATACAGGCGGTCAGTCACTGCAGCGTAAACTGAGCAGCCCACCCGCACCTTCGCGGTAATCCATTAATGCCTTACGGAACTCTCCAAGATTGCGATTCGCATGTGCTCTGGCTACTGCCTTCATACTCTCTACTTCCCGATGATCGGCATACTTTGCAGCGAGCTTCACAGATAGCAGTGTGGTGACATCCTCAGCCTAGGATTGTTGGTGCATCAGCACATCATATTCAACATATCCGTGTTTTTTTCTCACCGCATTGAGCATAATCTTGCACAACAACATATACTTGAGTGCGGTGAGCGCCTGCATACCTGCACCACCAGCTCCAGAGCTCCCAACCGCCATCCCCCAATCAACGACCAACGATCCGCCTCCACCTCCAAATCCATCGCCCACGGCACCCTTTCCACCCTTCTCCTCCTGCTCAAGGACAGCGCACAAGCCCTCGAAGCTTTCGAAGAAGTACGAATATGCAGTTTTCCAATCGCCCTCCTCAGCATTTACCACCCCAGACATCAGGTCCAATCTCGCCTGTACGGCTTGTCCAACATAGACGCTCCCCGCGGCCGTACGTGCGCTCGTGAGCTCTGCCTTGGCCTTTGGGAGGTTGTGCAGCCGGTGATACGTCAGCGAGCTGAGTAGGTGAATCGTGGTAAGGAGATGCTTGTCGTCAAGCCGTTTCAGCTCGGGGGTAAGCTGCGAGAGTAATGCCAGGGCCGCACGGTACTGCTTTACAGCGAGGTAATGCGAGGAAAGGGAGAGGGAGAGGGATTGAGCGAGGTGTTGTCGTGAGGTTTGGCGCGCCCAGGTTATGGCCTCATCTAGGATTAGGGCCAAGTCCTTTTTGTCTTCGATTGCGGATTCAGGGAGGGATGCGAAAAGATTGATCAAGGTTAGGATGAGCTTTGCTGTTTTGGCCTTTGTCGCTTGCGCTGTTAAATTCCGTGCAGTGAGGATTACTTGACTGAGGGCTACGGCGTTTCTGGAGGCGATTGTGAGGATAAACAAAACAGAAATGAACACACAGAAATGAAGGGGTTATGTAGAATGTAGCGTGATGTCACTTGTGGTCTACGAACGAAACACGCACCCTTCATCACGGAAGAGTTCGCCCAACTTGAGGAGTGCGGTCTCCTGGTCTCTCAATATATCTTGGTCATTTTCGCCTTGAGTTGATCGTGGGTCAGTATACCAAGCAAATCTAGGATTATGAGGCAGTTCGAAAATGGTAGCTCTGACGGCGAACGAGTGGGTGGCATTGTAAAGCGATTCTCACCTGATTTGGCCTTTAGTACCTCTGTATATAATTCCTCCGCCTTTCGTGGACGAGCGGCGCGTGCTGCATCTGCCTGAGCAAGAAGATCGGCCGTCTTAGCGGCCAGTGTCGAGCTCGGAGCGGCCATTGTTAAGATATTGCGTTGATGGAAGGACGGAGAAAATGCTTGAGAGCGTGATGGGCCTCTTCAGCCAATGTACAAGCCAAAGAGGATGTGGGAGTGGGAGACGCGTAAGTTGTTTTGTGGTACGCGTAACGCGTCTTGGGACCATCCACATCCACCTCGAGGGTAAGCCCACATTTCCACGAATTATTTGTGTTATGTTACTGATGGCGTCTAATGCTCCAGATTCACAGAACCATTTCCTTTACGCGCCCCAGCTCGTTTTCCGCACTCTTCCGCACTCTTCCGTCCATTTCAGCTTGCAGGCTTGATATTCCCAGCAAGTCAAGATGGCGACCACAAATCCCACTGGAGAAGACATCACCTATCCATACCCAAATCTCCTCGTCCCAGAACTCACTTCGCATCTCCTGACGCCCTCTCTCGCAAATATTCATACAACCTCATATACGAGGCTCATAGATCTCATTAAGAAAGACCATATGGCCCCATTCTATCGCTCCTTGTTCTCTTCTTCACCTGCATCTACCTTCTCGCTCTCATCCCTCACTCTCTCACCGCTCTCTCCCTCGTCCCCCAAACTTGGCCGTAAAGAGCTCGAAGGTGGTCCATTAGGCCGCATGGGCGAGTCCCTTGTTCAAGAGCTGGAAGCAGAGAACGAAAAAGTCCTGAGCGAGATCGAGAAGAAGATCCAGGAGGCAGAGAAAGTTGAGGGTGAGAGCGAGATCGGAGAGGCGTGGAGGGAGAAGGCGATGTATCTTACTCGGATAGGCGAAAAGGTATAGCTACCAGCCACCCTTTCCTCTTTCCTTGCTACTTATGCCACTTACTTGTTTCTCGATTTGCAGGAACAAGCAATTGCGGCCCAACGAACGGCGTTTGAAAAGACTGCAGGTGTAGGGTCCAGGATTGATATTTCCTTGACGCTCGTACGAATAGGCTTTTTCTTCGGGATTACAGAACTGCAAAAAGAGTTCCTGACCAAAGCAGAGGAGTGAGTACCCGCCACCATACTCAAATATACCTCCTGACACAAAACCGACCAGATTAATCGAGAAAGGTGGTGATTGGGATCGGCGGAATCGCCTCAAAGTCTACACTGCGTATCATACCCTTACCACCTCGCGCAACTTCACCTCGGCGGCGCAATTGCTAATCGACGCGTTGCCAACATTCACAGCGACCGAGCTCCTCCCTCTCGATTCGTTTATCCAACTGACACTACTCCTTGCAACCTTTAGCCAAGAACGCACCGCGCTCCGTACGGTGCTCAAGTCCGCCGAGGTCGCCTCGTTCTACGTCGCTGGGTCTGTGGGCGACCTCCCAGACATCGAAGTCGGCGACTTGGCGAATGCGCTAGTCGCGTGCGAGTATGCCGAGTTTTTCCGCGCTCTTGCAGTGGTCGAGGAAAAAGTCCTTGCCAGTTCTCGACTGATGAGTCGGCACAAACGGTTCTTTGTGCGCGAGTTGAAGGTCAAGGCGTATCGCCAGCTGTTGGAGAGTTATAGGAGCTTGACTATTGATAGTATGGCGCAGGCGTTTGGGGTTAGTGCCGAGTTTGTGGATAAGTGAGTGACCCCTACGTAGTCGTGCACCAGAGGGGTTCTGATTCATTGACGAACCTAGTGACCTCTTGCGCTTCATTTCCACTGGTCGGTTGAATTGTGTTGTCGATCGCGTGCATGGAATTGTAGAAACGAACCGACCATCGACGAAGAGCGCTAGATTCGAGGCGGTGGTTAAGCAGGGGGACATCTTGCTAAATGACATTCAACGATTGAGCAAAGTGCTCTACTAGGAATCACTGTGATCGTATTCTCTTAGTGTAATGCATGCAACCTTTCCAGGCTTCGATATTCGGGCCAGAATCGATTGACGGTGGCATTTCGTCGTGCAAACCAAGAAAGGCTACGGTGTTGGAAACAACTGGTTCACTGTAATCGCTTCAATATAGCATCCGTGATTTTTGAGGCATTCGGCGAGGGTGCCTATCGTGGACGTCTTCTCACTTTTGGTCCGCGCCGTTTCTCCCTTAACGGCTCTTCCACGAGCAATTTACTAGGAAATTCGAAAAACTGTTCTGAGGTCCATATGAATGCTGTTTGGGGGTGTTTTCCGCCGAGCAGCGCCGTCAACATGGAGTACAATCAGTAGTACCTTCAGCAAACCCCCCACCTCAGCATTTTCACCAATTCCAACTCCACCATCTTCCTTTTTGCGTTTCAACCGTCGTCTCGCAAGCACCCGAAGCGCACTGGCTTATTCTTTGGCGACTGTGTCTCCCAAAATTCGACATGCAGTCCATGACCTTCGAAATCTAGAGCAAGGTTACCAGATATTTCGTCTTTCATACGAGAAAACCTACCAGAGTATCGAAGCTGCTCGGAACAATCCATCGGAACAATCCACCCTAGAAGTTCGAACCAAGGTTGCAGCCATTCAGACTAAACTCGCCGCCCACATCTTCGTACATGCTTTGCTTCGTCGTGGTTGCGCGCTGGAAGCCTCGCGATTTGTCGAGCTCTGTATGGAACGCAACATCCGAATCCACTATCGCACCTTTCAAGCGACCTTCAACCTTTTGTGTCCAAGGGTCGACCATCAGGTGGACACCGTCGGTCCACCATCTCGTGCCACTGTCCCACCGCCCACTGAGGTGGGGCCGACATCCAGACTCAACCCTCAGCGTCAAGGCGCCTCTCAGATGTATACCGCCGCTGCGTTGTCTTTGCTCCGTTCAGCACGACAGAGTCGCCGTGGTCGCGCCAGCTGGATGTACGATCGCATCATTGATGCATGCCTCCTGCAAGGCGAGGTTCTTACCGCCGCCCTCCTCTTCGCCGCACTAGTCAGAGATTGGATGCTACGAAAAGCTATCAAGGAATCCCTCCACAATTCCCCTAGTCACCCGTCCGCACCTGAACAGTGCCCCGATCTTGACTGGCAGGAAGCTCGTCGTCTGGGAATGGACTGGCAACCAGAGCTTACCTTCCCTCAGCCTCGTGCTGGAATGCTTCACCGTATCATCTCTGCGACGGGGCTTGATGAATCGCCGAACGTAGTGAAGAGATACAAATGGCCGGTCCGACCACCAGACGCAGAGGCGTTGTCTGCATTGTACGCGTTAATGGAACTACTCCAGAGTGGGGAACTGCAGGGGACGTCAGTAGGGGCATTGTGGCCACTGCTTCGTACAATGGCGTCTCTCCCTCGAGAGAAGCACCGCAGTGCTGAGGATTACGAAAGATCTCACAGTACTTTACTCTCTCTCTGTGCAGACTCGCCCGGAAATACTCGAGAGGAGAGGCTCGACCTGCAATCATACAATGTCCTTCTCCGATATGTCCTTCGACATCGTCGGTCACCTGGACTGGGATTGGCAGTTCTCAGGCGACTCTGCGAACACCATGACCCCAACTCAATGACTTGGAATATCCTTCTTCGTGAGGCAACCCTGATGCAAGCCAATGTGGTCGTTCGCGCCTTGACCACACATCTGGCTGCTCGGCATCCCGGGACCGTCGATCTTTTCGTCGATTCCTCGATCTCATCCGATCTCGAAGGTCCGCCCTCTATGGAACCATGGTCTGCCATCCTGTCCCTTGCCCTTAGCCACCCACCGCCATACCCAGACGAAGCCACCTACCTCGCACTCATATCCTTTTCAATCGCGACCACTAGACCCCATCTCGCCTGCTCGTATATCCTCTCCCAATTTCCCGATCTCGCGAAATCCACCTGGGATCCTCGGTTGCACAAGCAATCCACACTCAAACGTGCACGGTACTACAGCCCCTATTTTTGGAGTGTAGCTCTCAACGCTGCGTGCAAAGCAGGCAAGTGGGAACTCGCTCAAGGGATCTGGAGGTTGGCGGTCAGAGTGGACACCTGGAAGCAACGACCCGAAGTCGCAAATGGTGTTGAAACGGAGGACGGAGATGGACTGCGAATGGTGTGGGGTGGCGATGGAAAGGGCATAAAAGCGCGACATCGGCCTGTGCTCACAGTCGAGGCATATACTGTGATGCTCCAGCTCTATGCTTGGCGGCTGAAGGCTGTCCAGGCAAGGTTGAGGGACTCAGCAGCGCGAGATGGAGACGCTTTCGATTCGCCAAATATGCGAAACCTTCGAAGGTTGTTAAAATGGTATATGCCAGTCATCAACCACGCCCAAATGGTTATTTACTCGCTATCCGCATCGGGAAAGTCAAGGAAGGGATTCCAGCCTATGCAACTCTTCCCTCCTACTTCTCATGGTTTGCCACAACCGGAGGCTGAGAGAGCAAAAGGGGCTGTTGATGCGAGGCTCTTGGACGCTCTCGAAACTTTCCTCAAGCTCACCAAAGAAATAGAACCTGCTTTCATCAAGGCGGGGCGAAGGCCAAATGCAACAAATGAGCCAGAGTGGCTGCCGCTGCGAGATCAATTACGTGCAAGGAAGGTTGAGATACTCGCTCGCCACGTTGAGGCGCTATTGAGGTCGTGGGGCCGGATACCACGAGTTGTCGCGTCGAATACGACCAGTGGGACTGGCGGAGTGGTGCCGTACGCAAGTGTCAAGCTGGCAGATACGATTCACCCCAGCCAAAAGTTGGCTGCTCAGTGCCGATATCGCAAGACTCTGGGTTCTATCATTACGAGGAGAAGAGCAATACGACTCCGGAGACCGGGATTCGTGAATACACGTGGGCTGCCTGTCCTTGTGACATTGGGTGACGGTGACGGATCCATAAGTAATGCTCCGGAGTTGAAGCTAGATGGATTCGCAGGTATCATGATGGGGAGGTTGCAAAAGGAGGACAAGTCGAAGGAACTGACCAAGCGTGGACAAGTTCTAGTGTTGGAGCCTACCTCTGACTTGGGTACTCTCAAACGTCGTGTAGAATCGCGTTTACCATTCTGAGTCCACAGAATCTCTTGTCAATTTGCATTCGGAACTCCATACGGTTCATCTCTAACGTGTGGTTGAAAGAGTAATGGTAGTGTGAGAGGTTAAGTGTCGTTGTCATCCTAGGACCATGTTCTCTCGGTGTCAGCGACGAATAGCACGAAAGTACGTCGGACAGAAGAATCAAGCACGTTCCAATTTCCCGCCCGATCTTCCCGACCTCACGTTGCAGACTTGTTGACCCAACCCAAAATATTGGCCAGCACAATCAACGAGTTTGACCAGCTACGGCGATAATTGTTCCACTTCCCGAAGGCCAGTGCATTCAAATGCAGAGGCGTGCATACACAAGAGTGACGCCGAGCCGAGAGGTGATCTGGGATGCATGATGCTTTCCTGCCTTCGTGGTCGCGAGTGCATGGTCGAACCATAGCCCCATGGTCTAATCAATCTAAACAGAGGGATCAGCCGAGGGAAAGAATGCGTTCAATCGCTCTAGCTTGACGCCAGGTGGGCGAATCGTTTTAGATGCTTGTTTTCTACTCGTTGGACTTGCTACCCCCGAAGCCCTGAGAGTCTGCATCAAATAATCTCTGCCTATTCAGCTCAATGAGTCGTAATAGTGGGGACAAGGTATATATATCTGGACGTCTCAAAAATTAGGAGCAGTGGGGGATTTCCAGTTCCTCCAATATAATCAGGATCGGTCACATGTCTTTATCGATAATGGCATTTTAACAACAACTCAAATTGGCTGTCATGTTTGAACAATTCCCTTGTCCTGTTTCCCTGAGAATTAGGTTCTCATCTCTCAAGAAAGCGGAGCAGGTAAAGGGATACGATACTGTAAAAGGGTGGCAATTTTGCACATACATGAAAGCATCCCCATTTCGTGTACTGGCGGCGGCCCTGAGCCCTTGCGAACCAACACGCTTGTAAGGCGCTGTGCTAGGCTCTACCTCAAATACAGTATAATACTTGGTCATGTAAGGCCCTTTAGCATCTCCATCGTCCCTCAGTCCACTCTCCGTTGACTCATGGTGGTCCATGCACAGCTAATGAACGTCTGACCAACGTCAAGCCTGGGACATGCTATTATTACCCTTAGTAAGGAGATTGAGAGACGCGCGTTGGTGCAGCTAAGTCTATCTGGTACTGGAGAATAAGATTCCAACGAAACAGGGCTTAAGATGGACTCAAGGGCAGGCTTGTGATTCCTTGGAATCGCGTCATCTGGATTGGCTATTTATATATCAAGGTCATGGCACCGTAGGATAGCATTATATCATACTTCCCTTTTTATATATATAGCAAGAATGGCTCTCGCCACAGGCTCCGAAACCCATGAGAAGGCCTCCAGAAAACGATAAGCCGCCTTATTGGGTGATAAGAAGAAAGGCTACCATGCAAATGAGCAATGACGATTATACAATCAGGCTCCCAGTGAATGCAGGAATTTCGATCAGTCACTGGCCCTTATCGAGCACCTGACCAGAAGGAACTCAGGGTTTAGATACATAATCTGATCGAGGGGTGTGGGGGGGGTTGCATCCTGCCCGTCTTCTCCCCACCTTCGCAAAGAACGTCCCTCTCCAAATGCCTCCCTCCGTATTTCGCGGTGTGCCGTTGCCCGAACTCACAGACGATGATCACTTCAAGTGGGTCTTTACTCACCGCAGCGTCGTGACTATTCCTTCCTCGGTACGAATAACTGAAGCAACCACGGAGGACTACGAACGGTGGGCAAAGACTTGAATAGTGGTTCCTTGGCCCTGCAAGGCTAACTGCTTGGGGTCTACCAGGTTGGCCCTCATTGGAGAATTTGCGCTTAATCTGTGCGTTATGGAATTTTTGTATGAGGCCTGTCCTCTCTCCAGGCCTAGTGACCTCAGCGTGAGCCCCTCTGGTATATTACATCTATTCTGAACACCCACTGAGGTATCACTCGCTTTGAATAGGACAAGAAAGACGCCATCGTCAATAAAGAAAAGCTTGCGGAATGGGCAACAGGATATGGCCTTCACGAGCGAATTCGGGCAGCCCCGGCACAAGTTGTACTCATCCGAAACAATCCTGATGTGCGGGCTTCAGTGTTCAAGGCGTATATCGGCGCATATTGGAAACAATGCATCGCCGAGTCGGACCGTTATGATGACGGTAATATACAAGGTCCATATCCTAACCCCGTCACTGCCTTACACACTTGGTTGGATGGTTTGATCGAGAATGAGGTCATCCAACTGCGGGAGGCCGATGATCTGGCCGAAAGAATGAGGAATACTAGTCTCGGAGGACCCCTCAGAGGCCCAGTCGCAGTACCCATGGGAGGGGCCATGGCACTCCTCAATGAAAAGGCCGCACAGAGAAAACCCCCGGTTACGCTGGAATGGGAGGAGTCTGAGGAAGGGAAGCCACATAAAAAGACTTTTAATGCAACGCTGAGGGGTAAGCATCCACGATGTCGTTTACACTTATTTGGGACTCCTTCAGCTAAATATGAATATTGGTAGTTGGGGGGGAAGTTGTTGGCAGGGGCGTTGGCTACTCGAAGAAAGCTGCAAGGAGTGACGCGGCTGAACGAGCCATCGGGTTCTTAGGTTGGGTGAGTAGAAAGACATATAGAATGAAGAGACTCTAATACTGCGTGTTGATGTCTGGTCCTCATAGACCTAGCGACCAGGTCCATAATCAAGCCAAAAGTGTAGTTTCTGCTCCCGCCTTCTCTGAAAGATGGAAGCATTGTCGACAGTCGTAGGATTATGATGGGATTCCGTGCGACGCATTGATGTGTTTCTTGATATGAACATGTTTTTCTTTGAATCAATGAACTTAATTAGTTACTGTCAATTTACAGGACGGCATTACAAGGTGTCCAATTTCTTATTCAGCAAGGGCAGCTCCTGAGATGATTGCCGATATTATATTTAGAACACTGCCACATCGATCGAAGTCCTGTAATCTTATAGATTCTTGCCTCGATACGATATATACACACGGGTAGTCTAAGTCGCGCTAGACCAAACCCCAACCGATCTTGGTCTCTGACTGATACCTTGCCCGATACCCTGCTCGAACCTAGAAGGCTCAGTACGCGACGTGCCGGCTTAGCCAGATAGCCAGAACTCCGAACGTGACAGCTCCCGTCCAGTCGTTCCTGGTAGTCGATAGTGGGGTGCCTTCTTGTGATGAGAAGGAGGGTACGGTGCAAACAAGCGATAGTGATGCGTGTTAGGCTCCCAGTCATACAGGAGTTCCAGCCAATTGGTCTTACCACCCTGCTTAGTGTTTTATCGAGAGCCTGATAAGAACGTCTTCGACCCTGGGTACATAAACTGATCGTGGGCCGTGCCCATGCCTGATTTCCCGTTCTCAAAGAAGGTGCTCCTAGCTCAATGCCTCCCTCCATATTTCGCGGTGTGCCCTTACCTGAACTCACAAACGAAGAGCACTTCGAGTGGGTTTTTACTCACCCCAGCGTCGCCGCTATTCCTCCCTCAGTACGAGCAACCGAATCGGTCATGGGGGACTACGAACGGTATTGATAATGACTTGAATTTGTAAAGCTACCTGACTAGGATCTATCAGCTTGGCCCTCATAGGGGAAATGGCGCTTAACCTGTGTGTCATGGAAATTTTATATGATGCCTGTCCCCTCTCTCGTCCTAGTGAACTCAAAGTGAGTTTCCTTTATGTACATTCAATTTGTTCCATATACCTAGCTGCTGAGGCACTCCTTGCTCGTTCTTATTTAATTATTTTCTTTGAATAGGCAAAAAAGGCCGCCATTGTCAATAAAGATAAGCTTGCAGAATGGGCAACGGCATATGGCCTCCACGAGCACATTCGAGCCGCTCCATCACGAGTACTACTTATCCAGGGCAACAAAGACGTGCAAGCGCGCTTCGGTGTTCAAGGCATACATTGGTGCCTACTGGAAACAATGCATCGCCGAATCGGATCGTTATGATGATGGTAATATACAAGGGCCATACCCTAACCCTGTCACGGCCTTGCATTTTTGGTTGGACGGATTGATCGAGCAGGAGGTTGTCCAGCTACGAGAGGTTGACGAATTGGATGCAAAAATGGGGGAAACCAATCTCGGAGGAGCCCTGGCGCTCCTCAATCAGAAGGCGTCAAAGAGGAAACCCCCAGTTAAGTTTGAATGGAGGGAGTCCGACGAAAGAGTGTCACATAAGAAGACTTTTACTGCAGAGTTGGGAAGTAAGGTTCATTGACATCTCTTACACTTCATCGAGACTCACCTAGTCGAAATCCACGCAGTTGAGGGACAGACTGTCGGCAGGGGTACCGGCCCCTCGAAGAAAGCAGCAAAGAATGAGGCTGCGAGACGAGCGCTCGATTTCTTGGGCTGGGTAAGTACTACAGAAGAAACCCCAATACCAAGAGTTGATGCTTAATCTTGATAGATCTAGTGACTTGGATAAACTTGAAGTAGAATCAAGGATATTGTTTTCTGCTCAGGCCGTCTCTGAAGACTGAAGAGAGCGAGAGAGTAATCTATAAATTTTCCGTGGTTACAGGTACACATTGCGGGACCAAGACACCACCTGGCCAGCAGCTTACGGATCCGTGCACAGGGAATATGGCGAGAGGGGTTTGTTATTTACAAGGTGGATTACAGATGTGGTCTCTAGGGTGCGCTGCCTATGTGACGTGGTAGGCTCTCTTGTTGTGGTCGTGGTCGCATCTGGTAGTTCCTATGGGATTTCTCGGGTCTTTTATTTTTAGGACGCTTTACTTTTCCTGACAAACTCGGTTAGGGCCTCTATTCCTGCCTTCGTGCCGAGAAGTGTTGCGAGCTGGTGGTCTGGGCTCCTTCGTCGATTATCGCATTCGAATATAATACTAAGTATGTGTTTGCATGTTTGGAGTGCGGCGCCGCATGGGCAAGTGACAGGCTCTTGTATTTTATGTGCTTGGTAGTATTCTTCGAAGCAGCCGTGCCCAGCACGAGCTTGTGTTCCTATCCCTAGCGTGTGTGGCCGGGTCAAGCGTGTGGAATGCATGCGATTCGATCCTGCCAAAGGTGGCATGCGATCTGCTATGGCGTACCGTCCTGGCACTGGTTTCCTTACCCATTCGGTGACCGGGATCTACTCTGTTTTCGTGTTTTCACATAGCTGCCGGTGGTGTTTCGCTACTGCGGTGATTTCTGTGGGAGGTTCGAAATCGGTCGCCCCTTTTGCTAACTTATCCGCTCTGTTGTTCCCTTCTATGTTCATGTGCCCTGGGACCCATGATACTTCTATGCTTGCCCTTTCGTTCTCGTTGAGAAAAGTTGTCGCCGTCTCCACGAACTGCAGTGATACCCGTTGGTTCGATCCTGGTTTCTCGTTTGTTATCGATGCGACTGAGGATGTGTTGTCGGCGAATAGTATGATTCTTGACCGTTTTCTGGTCTTTTCTGACATTGCTTGCTGGAACTCGATCGCCGTTTCCAGGCCTCTCAACAGCGCCAGCATTTCGGCATCATATGCATCAGCGTGTTTACCCATTCTTTCGCTCCCATGTTCCCTTTCCACTCCTTTCCAGTATAGTACCCACCCCGCTCCCGTTCGGATCTCCCGTTCCTTTTCCTTCATTGATCCATCAGTGTATGTAATAATGTAGTCGGCCTCTTGTGAGAGTTGTGTGATTCTCGTCCGGTGTTCATCGGCTGCCTCCCCTTTTGTGAGACCTCTTTGGGCGGGGTTCGTTGTCAGCCTCGCTGTGTATCGCGTGTCTTGTGCGTTGGTTCGCCAAGGTGGGGTACTGTGTGCTGGTGTAATCTTTTCGATGTTTCTTGGTATTCCTTTCATGATCTCGTGTATGGCTGATTCCTTGAATTTATTTGGCATGTCGGGTCTCCTCCTTGTCGGACGTATGGGAAGGGGTGCAGGTGCAGCACTACCTCTGAAGACTGGAGGAAGTATTATTTAGTATTGGTGCTGTTTTGGTGAGACCGCATTCTCTTTCCTTGCTTCATCGGGACTTTACGTTCGATCAGACTATAGGGCTGGCCACTCATGGGTTTCATCACGGTTGGTCGCCTCTGTTTTGGTGTCTATGCAAGCTTGCAAGCGAAGTCGTCCGTTTTCAGGAAGGACTATATCACAACCTGAGGTAAACGCCTGGCTCATCGCCATTTATTACCTCGTTGATAACACACTCAATCCCTTGTCAGAGCACAGCGTGAACCGAGCCCGCATGAGGAGCCGGCTGGACGCGGGTCAGATGCAATATGGTATGCACATCATGGCATTCCTCTCTGGCAATATCACATCATAATATCTATTGATCGAAGTTATTTTGACATACATTGGATCCAAAGTCCCACAATATGCACCTTGCACTTTCCCAAAATATTAGGGGTATTAGTGCGGACATGAGTAAGGCGGTGCTTCTAATTTCTAGGCTGTTGTTTGTGTAAGCGCCGGGATGAATCTTCTTGGCACGGGGAGCGCCTCAATCCCCGGCTCGAAGCCGTCAGTCCACGCATCCAAGTTCCCTCATCCAACTCTCCAACTCTCCAACCCGCCATGCTCGCGCTCTTACGCTCGCCAATCTCGCAACTATCCCGGGGTGTGTTGAAGACCAGTGCATATCTTGTTCAAACGCGAGTGCGCTTCCCAACTCGGCCGTTACCGCCTCGAAATGTTGCAACATTTTTCACCACAACAGCCCGGAGAGCGGAAGAGGACCCTCTCTCACCCTCTATCGTTGCACTGAGCCAGTCACCTCTTATGCAGAAGCTTGTGAATGCCCCTGAAGCAATGGACGCCTTTCGAGCGTTTTCAAAGGTCATCATCGACGAAGGTGCGTTCCTCTTTTCACCCTTTCTTTAACATCCGGAAAGGCCATATACTGGACAAGGTCCTGATGTATCGTGGTTTCATTTGAATAGGCTTGAGTGTTCCCAACAAAAAACCTTCCTCAATGGAGCTCATAAAGCTCGTGGCGAACCCACGGATCATGCAAGCCGCGAAGAAGTTTCATCAGGAATGCGCAAATGCGGGTATACATATAACGAAAGAGGTGGAGTCATTTCACCTCCTTGAACGATGCCAGAATTAACACAAGTTCTCCCTTCAGAATGCATTCGAGCTGTTCATCGGCCGAGCAAAGGACTCATAGAGATATAGATTGATAGATTAATTTCAAAATTCGGGTGATTTCAGGGCTATCTTCGAGTGTCTTGCCTTGAGAAATGGTTTTTTCATAGGCTGCTGAACCAACTTCGACAATCCTGAAGCTTCGATGATAGGACTTGGTGAGTTCCAATTAATCCAGACTACTGAATTAGGAAGGTTTCATTACTTTCCTCCAAAGCTATCGGACTGCGAGCCTCCCTGGTTATTCAGTCATCTCCGAGATCCTGCTTCAAGGCCCGATTCGACGTTGGCGGTAGTGGGCGCCGACCCTACACCCCCACCACTGCACGAAGGGCTTTTCTTTCTTCGCACAAACTCTGGTGAAAAGGGCACTTGCGGTTCCGACGTATCTTCTACTGCTCTGGGCGCGAACATGATCGCCAAACAACGGGCTACGTCCATGGAAGCCCTTACTACTCCTCGATGCACCCCTGACACCGAGATTGTCGCCTCACAGGAACATTCTCCGAGTTGTATTCTCCTGGCTTGTGCCGCTGCGAGGGTATTCCCTTCAGTGACATCCAGTTGACCATCTGCCGACGACCACAGAATCGATGTGCTTGTGGTGACTTAAATGGGCCGCAAGCTAGCTAAGGTAAATCCTCTGACCAATGTTAGTCTATTCGAGGTTCCGACAAATTCCAAGGCGGGGGGAGGGGGGCCCGAGTAACATATTTCTGATCGTAACCACACCCATAGTCAGTTTTGAAGATTCAAAGCTCGGTTCGCGGACTCGCGATCTGTGATAAAGCCCGTATCCCGTTCTCCTCCAGCCTCATCCCCCTCCACTCATCCATCCCCTTCGCCCCGAGAGCCTTTTCGTAGAACTCAATCGAAGGCGTATTCCACTGTTCAGGTAGGTGAGTAAAGTCAAAAGGAGGAAGGATGGTAAATACCTTAAGGACGGACCAGTCAATACGTGCACAGCCCTGGTAGTGGACAGTTAACAGAGTAGTTAGAGGTCTCTCAATGGTTGGGTACCTTCGTAAGGGCGGTTCGCCCGAGCTCTGCAAAGAGTGCTTTCCCGATGCCCATACCCCTCGCTTCTTCCTTTACGAACAAGTCTTCAAGCTATGTTACGCGAACCTTGTCAGTAAGGTACCCGCTATGAGACCGCTAGCAGGTAGAATGTCCATGGCCATACTCTGAGGGGGCCCTTCCACAGTTAATTTACCTTACCCGTCTCTGCCCTGCCATAAAAACGTTAGAACAAAGGTACTCACGTACAACCCCGGTTTTCCGGTCCAAGTAGAGAAGTTGAAAAAGTACAGCGCAAAGCCAATCGGTGCCGGGTCGTGATCGGGCGCGGTGGATGAGGTCGTATCGGCGTATGCGCTGGCCGGTGCACCCGGAAAGGCAAGGAAACAATGTGCGTAGGGTGTAGCCCCAAATAGGTTCGTGGTTAACTGTGGATCGCCCAATGAGAGCGAAAGCGTTAGGGCATCGCGGGCTTGGGGGAGAAGGCACTAGAAGAACAGACCAGCTCAGGTGTAGCCTTGACCGACTCCGGTTCCTTTTCATAGATTGCCTGTGTGGGTAGAATCGTTGCCAGATCGAATCACTCGCGTGACTTGGCTCGGGAGGCTTACCAGGTCGGTGATGAGGTCAAGTATGCCTCTCTGAAGATTAAACGATGTATTAGCGTTGTGTGAAAACCAATGTGTACTCGAGGGTCGACATACGACGTCCGACGGCTTCGCTTCTCGAATATGAAAGCGCAAAGGAGGCGCGTCTCGCGGAATCGGGGGCATTGGTACAGTAGGTTAGATACAGGACACGGATTTACGAGTGACGCCACAGGCTTGTGGCCTACTTTATACTCGAGGTGGGAATGAAAGGAAGACAAGGCTCGCAGATAGAATTAGCCTGACGATACACTCATGGAAATCTCTAGGTACTACTACGAAAGCGAAAGTGGATCGTTTGGTTGGCCTCAGGGGTTCTAGTTGTCCAAGGGGACTGAAGATGGCTGGTGCCCGATCAGTTTGAGGCAGAACTACAGCATTACACTAAACCGGGGATGCCCCGACTCGGAAGGAAGAGAGGTTCATGTCGTTTGACCATCGATAGCCTGCGTAGCACCGCTACAGTGAGAACAGGCGAGTGGTTTGAAGATACTAGACGCGTCGAGGGTTGGTAGCAAAATGATTTATACGCAAAAGCTTGACAAAAAGCAGATACCACAATTGGGGGAAGAGAGCACGCCTAAAACATCGGAGCGCGTCGCTTGCCGTGCATTTTCTTGTTCTCTTATCGAGTCGCCTCGAGTGACTCCATAGAGAGTACGCTGTTCCCTCGTATGACCTGTCCACGCCGCCAAAGGAAGACACGGTCAGCAAACTACCTGGCTCGGACGCCGACATGGTCGTGCGCACTGACCACCTGGCCGATTTGGTTCTTCTGCGCGGGGTTCGTCTCCTCTGTGGCTTCGTCGAGGACGATGTTGAGGAAGATGTCGTAGCCGCGGAGGATGCCGCTCACTTTGCGACCACCTTGGACCTGGATGAACAGCCGCTTGTCCATAAACTGCGCACGAAGAGTGGATGCAGCGTGAAGATTGGTTACGGTATGAATGATAATAAGGTGATGGACACACCTTTTTGAGTTCTGGCTGAGACGCTCCTGGCATTTTTGGTAGGAATTGGAAGCAAATCTCAAACTAAGCTTGGTTTCCAGCCCAGCTTCGACCGCCTGCCTGCCCGTCCCGTAAAGAACCTTCCTAACTATTCTCAAGAGGTGCAGATGAGATAAGATAGTCACGAAATGATATCTATCTTTCAATGCCGCATCTATGATTTCCTGATCGGTCATGAACGTCTCGAGCCGCGCCCCGGCAACGGAAATCATAAATGAAGAGTAAAGAAGGTGTCAAATAGCTTCGAGCATGTTGCAAGAATTCATGCTGGCCTTGTGATACAGAATCGAGCATTTACCACATATCAATAGGAAGCCATAAATGCGCGGTCATATTACTTATTCTGAAATGCGTCGATTTAAGGAGGAGCCCTCGGGTCGTCCTCCTTAAGGTTAGACCCTTCCCCTACCTTCACCCAGATCGCGGATCCTCGATACCCGTTATCCCCCTCTCTACTTATGCCTGCCACTATCAACGTGAGTACTATTATCACGTCTGATGTCTGTCTTGTTCCAAATTGACTATTGTTGCAGACCACGCGCCGTCACCTAAAACCCGCCACATCTTTCGGCGGTTTCAAAAGTAAAAGCGTACATCGTATACACCACGAAAACGACAGTATGACCTTAAGGCAGGCATACAAAACCCGAACAGAACGCAGTTGCCCCGCTGCTTCAAGCCCTCAGAAGGAAACGTAAGTGATTGGAGCCCCATGCCCCACAGGAGTTGTTTCTGACAACCTCATCCGTAGAGGGTGCCATCTAGCCATGGATGCCCTTGTCGTGGTGGATTCTCCCGCACTAGAGGTGGCCCGCTCTGTCGCTTGGCCGGCTTCGCCCCACCCAAGCGACTGTGTATCTTCTCAGATCTTCTGTGCTCCTCGTCGCCGGACCATTGAGCTTCCTCTCCCAGATGATCCGATTGAGAAGCTCATCTTTCAATGGGATAGATCTCTGAATCTGAAACCACTGGAGGGAGAAGGGGCGCTCAGGCTCCTCCTCTGATCTTCTCACTTTCTAAAAGAAAAGAAGGGGCTGCCTTTTGAGGTCCTTCGGGTTCCAGCCATCCTTCGCCCAGTCTTGTTATTGGGTCATATTTTCGGTTTAACTCACTGCCTGTAATTCGAACTTCTGCTCGAGTATATCAATTCCAGAATGAATGGCATATCCATTGCAATACCACATCTCCCTCTCCCAGGATTCCAGTCGTGAATCTTTGTTCCCCAGCTTGAACTCTTTCTGTTGTTGGAAATTGAAGGATGCGTCTGGCCGCTGCATTCACTATTTCCGCGGCCCTTGTAGGCTCTGTTCGCGCTTCTATCTATACCTCGCTCGTGTGGGTCGCTCACTGGTAGACGTCGTTGCAGGCCACGGCAGCAGGGACTACGCCACTGCTCATCTTTTCGTCTGTCAAGTTAGTGAAGTACATCAAGGGAGTTTCATCTTTACACGTCCTGATATTACTATCCACATAGAGTCCCAGGAGTGGACGCGCTCAGCGACTCAATGACCATCAACGATCACGCTTCAGCGCTCGCACATTTGTTTGCAGATGAGCAGATGTGCGACTTTGACGCAGTAATCTTCGCTTCTACACCGGATGTAAGCCTGAGCGCGCCCCCCGTATAGCCCTCGCTCATGCTCATGCTCACTCGACTGGTCACAAGTTCCACATATCACAACTACGAAGCTCCTCGTCAAGTACACACTCTCTATTGCGCAGATATCACAACGCCGCCTCATCTTGCCACCTCCCGTACCTCTCCACAACTGTCACACAGACATCGTCATGCGCTGCGGCGAAGCAATTGTCGCTGAAATGCAATGCCAAGTACATACAGATACCGGTGGACGAGAACGCCAGTATCGCTTTGAACAAGAAGGACAAGCACGTCCTCTGCTTCGATGCAGCGTCGGACGAGGAGAAGAGCGAGAATCCCCTCGGTCCGTCTCGTTTATGTCTCTATTTCGAACCACCTTGACTGACGAACCCCATTCGACAGATACCCTCGCCGCCCAACTTACCGACATCACCTCGCTCTTCCCTTCCCACCTCGTTGCCCTCTCCGGTGTGCCGACTCTCAATAAGAGGAAGGAGACCTCCCACTCCCTCGGCTCGGCCACTGTCGATGAAGCCTTTGCCACCTCGGCACCGACCTTTTCCTCTTCGACGCGCGTGCCCGCGGAGAGTTACCGCCTGCTCACCCCTCCTCTCATCCTGAGTCTAGGGATTGTATTTGGGCTGGTTATTCCCCTTGTGCTTGTGGTGATTGTTGCCCTTGCGGGGATCAAGAGCCCCGTTAGGGAGAGTGCGAGCGGGAAGAGCAGGATTGTTGGAATTGAGAGGAAGAACCAGTAGAGTATTTCGAGTCTGGTGCTAGGATTGCTGGAGCGATGAGCGAGCATCGCTAATACTCTTATCAAACCTTGGGTGGATGGGACGTTAGAGGTTGCTCGGAAGGATCGTTCCATGGAGAGAGGACTGTATTGGAGTATGCTATTCTTGAAATGCAAGCCCCACGATAGCCACTCTGAGTCCCTTCCCGATTTGACAATTTCTGAGGCTGGCATCTTCGAGTCATCCTTTTCTAGCCTCTTCCGATCCCGGTGAACAAGGAGGAAGACCGCTACGTCAGCGCACGAGTAGTCTTTCCTGTGTAGATTGCCTATCGAGTGGATACCTGTCTTGTGCATCCCGAAAAGACGAAATCCCTACGGAACAAACCGAATCGACGACACCAACATCGGTCTAAAGAGGTCCAAAGGGGATTCTAGGCTATACCTCTATCGGCAAATAGGACATCCTCAACAGAAACGCATCAGATATAATCATCCATTGCATCCAACATGTCCTCACCAGACTTCACGCCCTCAAGATCACAGCACACCCGTACTTCATCATCATCTACTCTTGTAGTGTCACCCTCATCATCCAAAGCTCCCGAACTGCCGATTACCAAGCCAGTCGGGACTCAGCCCAAATCCAGTCCTCCACGGATAAATCCCGATGTGCCATCGAACACACCTTCAACTGTTTCTACATCTCCTCAGACTCCAAAAGCGGCCCATGTTCAAAAGCAGAAACAACCACAACAGCGACAACAGCCGAAACCGAAACCTCCACCGAAGGAGGGAGGTCGGGAACCGAACCAGAATCAGAATCAGAATGTAGGAGAAAATCAGGGCCAGCAGCAGCTACACCCGAACGCCAACTCGGAGAAGAAGAGCCAAAAGCAGATGACCAAGGCGGAGCGGCGGGAGCTCCAGGAAAAGCAACGCGCGGCGAAAGAAGCTGCAAAGGCTCAGGCCGCAGCAGGAGGTGGAGGTGGAGGAGCAGGCTCAACGGCCTCCTCGAGGCCCGCAAAAGCACTCCCACAAACTTTTAAACCATCCCACCAGTCCGCCGCGTCGTTATCTACAACCTCGAAACAAAAACCCTCTGCAAGTGAGCCTGCGGGGGAACCGGAGATGGCGGTACACCATCGATCGCGCATTTTTGCGCATTTCGCGAAGCATCGGACGGGGGCACCGCTCGGTACTGGCGTCAAGGGTGAGGTCCACCCCGCGATTGTGCGCCTTGGTACGCAATTTGCGGAGATGAAGATCGTGGGGAGTAATGCGCGATGTATCGCTATGCTTCACGCATTTAAGCAGGTGTGTTCTTGCACGGCTTTGAGGGTGGTTGGGCGTGGAAACTGACGAGTCGAACGTGACGCAGGTTATACAAGATTATTTTACACCTGGCCATACGACCCTCTCGAGGGACTTGATGCATTACATGTCGCCCCAGATCAGCTACCTCGTTACTGCGCGACCCTTAAGTGTCACGATGGGGAATGCGATCCGTGCGCTCAAGTATGAGATTAGTATTCTCGACATTGATCTCCCTGAGCAAGATGTAAGGATCCTCCCCTTCCGCTTGCAAGAGAGAATTAACGTGAACCACATAGGCTAAATCACTCCTGTGCCGGAAAATCGACACATACATCTCAGAACGAATCGTACTGGCTGGTAGCGTGATTGGGGAGTATGCCATTCAAAAAATCAAAGATGGTGATGTAGTACTCACCCATGCACGGAGTTCGGTAGTGGAGCAGACGCTATTAAATGCGTGGGACAAGGGGAATGGAAAGAAGTTCAGTGTCGTCGTCGTGGATTCACGACCGTTATTAGAAGGTATGCTTTTCTATCCCAATGCTCTGACATGTCTGTGGATCAACAACTACTTCTCAGGCAAGAACCTTCTGCGAGTTTTAACATCGGAAAACATCCCGTGCACATACCTCCTCTTACCCTCTTTACCCTCCATCCTTCCCACCATTTCGCTCGTATTTATTGGTGCGCACTCACTCAACTCGAACGGCGCGGTGTACTCCCGTGCTGGGACCGCATCAGTTGCGATGATGGCCAAACAGGCACGAGTACCAGTGTGCGTATTAAGTGAGACGTACAAGTACTCGGGTGTGATTGGGTTGGATAGCTTCTCGAGAAATGAGCTAGGTCAGGCTTTGCTTTGCTTTAGCGCGTCCAGATGACACTGAACAGTTGATATAGCCCCTGCACCCAGAGATCCCCTGCCAACATACCCCAAGTTTGCCCCTCGCAGCAAGCTGATCCTCGACACTCCAGGTCTTGTCGACCCCAGCTCACTACAATATATCCCAAACATGGAAGTAATTTCCCCGTTGTATGACCTGACGCCCGCAAGCTTGATCACAGTGTTGGTGACAGAGGTCGGACTCATCCCGCCTGGCGCAATTTCGACCCTCAGCGGAGGGCGGGATGCTGGCGCTGGTGCTGCTGGGGGTGTGAAGGGTAGAGCTATGGGAATGGGCATGGAATCGTAGGTGTGGATCTAATGGAGTTAGGAGCATACCCTTAGGTTCTGTTGGTGGGCGGCTGCTTCAGGCGTCTCCTTCTCGTTTGCAGCTATGTAGCATATATCGAAAATAGTCAAGGGTCTGGTACCCGCTCGATGTCTCGATATCGAAGTAAACCCTTTGGAACAAAGGTGGATTACTCTTGACCTCCGTCTCGTCACTCCGTCAGTGAGAGTTATCAGGGCTGTCTTCTCGAAAAGAAGAACGGAAATAGCGAAAGAGAGGACCTTTAGAGGCTCGACAAATGGCGCACCCAGTTTCAGCGTCGCTGCCACCAAATCCCATAACGGGATTGCCGGCTAACCCCAATGGTGTTCACCACCCGGACGACACATCAAAACCAACTTATGCCTTTGACGGTCGAGGGACGGTCTACATGCCGCGTCTGAATGGCACACCAGGCCAAGGCAACAACTATCATGCAAACTACAGTCGACGCCGTAGAGCCCCACGACGATCCGTCGACTCTACCCACACACAGTCTCTCGGTGGACAGAGATCGTGGGGGGGAGGTCTCACAGCTGGAGGATCCGTTTTACCCAGTGGGGACACACAACCGCCCGTTTATGGGCCTGGGGGGTCAGCCGTGGCGACCCTCACGGCCTACGGTGGTCAGCAAACGAACCATGGGATCGTCCTACCCGACCCAGTTACCCCTGCCAATGCGAATGTCGATAAACTTATCGAGCTGTGAGTCCCCCTTTATTCCGTCTCTCACTCTCAGCAAGCACCACTCACTTCGGGGGCTTTAGATTTAAGGAGTCCGGGGAGTACGACCGATTAAGGAAGGAAGTCTTTGCGCGTTTTCAGAAAAGCGTGGGTCCGTTTTCACTCGTGCTTCCACAACCAAAGTGATTTTTTTATTCAAATAGGAAATGCGAACTGTCTTATTATCCCGTATCGATGGCGTGGCAAACGAGTGTTTGGAGAAAGATACTGGGGTTCTACAAAAGAGTGCTGAGACAGCAACTGAGGAACTTATCAAGGAAATCGATACGTGAGTCTGAGCTTTGAGCATGCCGTTCATTCACTAAATTAGGTCTTGCAACCCGTAGATATCCTTTCGTAGAGAGGCAGGTACTGTGCGTACCAATATGGCGTGAAGACGAGTGGATCGCGGGTGTCGAACATTCCATATTTAATCTTCTACATGACCGACCTGTCCATGCTCCTCCGCCAGTGGAGCCATCCATACGTACGTCCACACTTTTTCTCGCACTGTCAATTGATACTTATCACTTTCTCGAACCCACAGCACCCCCTGCAATGCCCGAACCACCCAAAGGTCCTCCACCCTCTTCTCGCCCGTGGCGTCACATCCTCCCGGAAAAAGTGTCTAGCTCGTCATCTACTCCGAACGCAGCAGTAGAGGGGACAGACTCAAGGTCTCCGATGCCTCCACCATTGCAACCTTCAGAGCAGTCCTTGTTCCCCCCACCACCTGTACCCTCCTTACCACCATCTATACCACCTACCCCTCCCATGCCACAACAACTCCCACCTCTTCGCATGATGCCCGGAATGCCTCCACTGCCTTTCCCCCCGCCTCAGCTTCCTGGTATGCCTGGTATGCCTGGTATGCCTATGTCGATGCCACCACCTACGGCCCTCCTTCCTGGAGCACGCCCTCCACCAAATCGCCCTCCATTCCCTTGGCAATTACCGCCTGGTATGCCTCCTTTACATCCTGGTATGCCACTTCCCCCGCCTGGGATGTTACCTCCTCCCACTGCTTTCGTTGGGTATCTTCCTCAAACCACCAATTTTCCACCTCATGTCCATCCACCACCCCCATCCGCTCCTATTCCGCTGCCGCCGCTTACGAATGGGTTTCCTCTTTCGAGCATTCCACCGCCACCTGACGACGACGATTTGAGCGAAGATGATATGGCTATCGATGACGATTGATCCACTTGTACGATTAATATCACGCACCGGCCTATCTTGTCCTGTCATGTTCGTCTCTTGCATCTCATGTACTTGTAACGCCGTGGCCCGGTACCTATATACGCCTTATGCTTGCCTGCCCGTCTGCCCGAAGTCAGCTGGAGGTTGGCAGCAAAGCAATCGAATATCTCAGACTCAGACCTTGACTTTCCTGAGCGAAGACTCGATTTCTCGTGGGTGATGGCGCGATACGTTCCCGTTGAAGAGCAAGAGCCGGAACGCCTCAAGTGGATGCAACTTGCGATGGAAATGGTGTGCATTCGTCGGAGTCGACTTAGCGCCCCTCCCTAATCGGTTAGGCAGAAGAAGCATTCGCAGCTAAAGAAGTACCTGTTGGATGTGTGTTCGTTCGGGATGGAGTATGTATTGCTAAAGGCCGAAATCGAACAAACGAGTTGAAAAACGTGAGTGCGTTTGCAGTTGCAGTTGCGGTGTCTCTAGTCTCCTAGCTTGGGAGTGGTATCTAGGAAGCTATTTCTTATTTCTTATTTCTTATTTCTTAAATTTTTTGACTAGTCCCTGTCTACCTAGGCCACGCGACATGCTGAACTTGAGGCTATCGATGCGATCCTTTCCGATCCTTCTTTGACCCCGACTTACCCAGACCAACCGCCCCCAGAATATTGCCTCAATACGACCACACTATATGTCACAGTCGAACCGTGCATCATGTGTGCTTCTGCACTGAGGCAACTGGGCATCAAAGAGGTAAAGGATTGCTCGCGTCATTGTCATTTCTGCCCAATTCAAACGGCACCCTCGCATTTCTAAGACCGATTATGATTCCAGGTATATTTTGGTTGCGGTAATGAACGTTTTGGAGGAAATGGCTCGGTCCTATCAGTGCATAACTCTCCTCATCCTTGTCATCCTCCTTATGAAGCCGTTCAAGGTTATCTGAGAGATGGGTCTATTATGATTCTCAGGAAGTTCTATCTCACGGAGAACAACAACGGTGTGTCCCTCGTTCCTTTCCGGGTGGCAGCATGTCCGCCTATAGAACTCTCTCTGTTACTGTTACTAACTGACTGCGCTGTTTGTGTGGTAGCACCGACACCGCGTTCCAAGGCCAACCGTGTTCTCAAGACAGCCATCCCACCAGTCAATGTGAAGTCCCTTCCGGGGTCCGTTGGGGAACTGGAGGTCCTAATGCAAGGCACCAAGGCTCAAAGTGCACGAGCGGACGCCTTTGCAGCTGTAGAGTGTCAGAGACACACCACAGTGACGCGTGCAATGCCAGAAACTGGGTCTAGCATGGAATCCACAAAACAATAAATAGCAACAAGGTATCTCTTTCATGAAATTACTGTATTCCCCAGAGATAAATGTAAGCATTTTTGGATCCATGATCATTGACAAGCGAAGAGAGTAGTCTTCGATACCATCTTTCGTAGAGTGTCTTCCAGGCCGTCCACTTTCTCTTTCTCCGAAGCAGTCCACGCTCTCTCCCGTTGTTCCTCCCACTCTCCTCCCGTCTTGCAAGCCTTGAATTTACACGCAGGAGGGATATCAATCGGCTCTATATCCGATTCTGTTGAGTCCAGTACTGCGAACATCGCAACCCTCAAGGAAGGACATGCCTTGCCAGCCAGGTAAAGCATCCAATGACAAAAAGGTCGCGAAATTGGAGGTCGCGTGGACCCCTTTGTGGGTCTCCGAAATCGAATTTCGATATCTGTAATCAAGGGTGGGCACTTTTTGAGCGGGTGCCATTTCGTTCCCTTGCCCGTGTCTGGGTTGACCCTCAACTTGATATTTGGGGTCCATATTTGAAGTCGCTTAAGCTGGGGGAGACGCTTAGCGAGCATCAGGAATATCCTGACTGCCGAAATGCATGTTACACCCATTTGTAGTGTGTCTATCGTACTAGTCGACTGAGCGAGTTGTGAGAGCTTTGCCTCGAGATCGTCTAGGTTTACTGGCTTCCTCCCTGTATCGGCAAAGGCTTGGACGGGCCGCCCGGGGACTAGTTGTTCCGCGACCCACCACGGCGAGGAGAGGTCACGTAGACCCGGAAGTACGTCGGGGGTGAAATCTAGCTGCTGGTAGCTAATAGTGGCTAATATATAGAGCTTCGTAATGGACAGGTGAGAGGTGAGAAGGGCCAATGTGTTCAGCTCCAGCGAGTTATGTCGTAAGGAGACCAGGTGAGGGAATTGCACAGTCCGTAAAGCCACCAGGGTGCAATACACAGTCCTGGAGGAGTAGCTAACATCCAGTACTTCTAAAGATTCCGAGAGTAGCCTCAGGATATGGGCTGTTGGTGCTGGTTGAGTAGCACCGGGGACAAAAGAGAGTGAAGTTATGGAGGAGGGAGGCATTTTAGCGGTACTCGGAACAAAGATGGATTGGTTGAGTACCAGTTCCCTGAGGGTTGGAACCGATAATATTATCCGCTGATGTGAGGGGCACACTTTCAAGCGATGGATTTCGAATAACCGAAGAGAGGACGATGTCTGGAGGATTGGGAGGATGAGTTGCATTGATAGACCGACCATAGTCAAGCCATTGGTGGAGTGGTGCCGTCCTCTTCGTTTTTCGAATTTGGGTTTCCAGTGGACTTCAGTCGCAAATGCGAGCACACGAGAGTAACGGTAGAGTGAATTGAGCTCCGAGAGCCCATTCTTTGTGAGTTTCAATTTCCGAAATGGCGCTTCCGTGTTGATGAACGCGAACATCGCTCTGCAGGTGCAGGATAGCGATTTGCGTTCATCTGGGCCAAGGAAATGACAAATCATCAACAGCAACTCGACCGGAAGTTGCATCTAGAAGTGACTTTCTGTGTTAGTTCGCCCTGCTACGTCGTTATATTCACACGCACCAAGAATGACAGCGATTGGGTGGTTGCTTCTTCATTTAGCGTTTGGAAAGCGTTTCTGAATGTCATCTTGAGGGAGTTGTCGCACATAGTGAAGAGGAGAAGAGGAGAGGCCCCCAATATCTGGGCGCTGGAATCCGGTGCGCAAGGGTTCAGTGGAGCAAGGACGCGGCGTGGTGCACTGCCCGTGGGCCCTCAAGTGGAGCAATGGACCAAGTGGACGACTCAATCTAACTGTGAGGGAAACGGGTACTTCGCACTAATGACGATACCTGACAGCCGCGTCGCATGACAGCCGGGGACTGTCAGACGAAAATTGGAGACAGCTGCAGTGAGGCTGGGGGCCATGACAGGCATTGGGAATGAGGCTGGAGCCAGCCGTTTGAAATGCGAACAGTGGTAATATGATGGCTTGATAATTTATTACGTATTAATTTGACTGATGGTTTGAGGCTGCGTTGGGGCTGCGCTGAGTTTATTTATAAAAATGGCGGAGAATGGCGATGGCAAAGGCGGGAGCTGCTGGAGCTGCTGAGGCTGCTCACAAGGTGAGCGGGCGAGGCCTGGTGCTTTGCGGGCGAGTCTTCACGCGTCATATACCTGGATTAGGCACATAGGCGTCATACATCCTACATCTTACGCCAAGTACGCTTCCAACCCAACACTCACGTCCTCGTCTGCCAGTCTGCGATCGACCCTGCGATCGACCCTCCAGACCCTCTGGACCTGCCTTGCTTGTTCTTCCCCTTGTCGTTCCATGCAAAGCTAGCTCCTGCGATTCATTGCGGTTAGTCACTGGAATAATTCAAGGTGGCCAAACACACTAACAGCCACTCCCCTGCTTCTCCAACTCCTTTGGTATCAGGTCACCACATTACTTACAAAATCTCACTACGGTATGGTCGTCGACACGTCTTGCCTTCGTGTCTGCTGGTCGTCAGGTTGAGGTAAGCTCCAAGGGTGGTCAGCATGACAAACTGGGGTCTGGTATGGAGTCCACAAAACAATAAACAGTAACAAGGTATCTCTTCCATAAAATTGCTGTATTCCCCAGAGATAAATGTAAGAATTTTGGGTCCATGATCATTAACAAACGAAGAGAGTAGTCTTCGATACCATCTTTCGTAGAGTGTCCTCCAAGCCGTCCACTTTCTCTTTCTCCGAAGCAGTCCACGCTCTCTCCCGTTGTTCCTCCCACTCTCCTCTCGTCTTGCAAGCCTTATATCTACACGCAGGAGGGATATCAATCGGCTCTATATCCGACTCTGTTGAATCCAGTACTGCAAACATCGCAACCCTTAAGTGTTGGATATCGGGAATTTTCGGTAAAATCCCTATGCGTCTGCCATGCCCATATTCGAATAGTTATGCCTGATTATTGGAGGCAAAGTGATATAACCTCCGTGTGCTACGCACACTGCTCTATCACAGACAATCCTTTTTACGCGATCCGGAGTATTATGATTCCGATGTCACACGATGTATCTATAACTACAGATCGTGGTTACCAATGTGATACATGCTTAGGAGCCATTCCCTCATAATCGAAGATTAAGGAAGGACATGCCTTGCCAGCCAGGTAAAGCATCCAATGACAAAAAGCCCGCGAAATTGAGGGTCGCCTGGACCCATTCGTGGGTCTCCGAAATCGAATTTCGATATCTGTAATCGAGGGTGGGCACTTTTCGAGCGGGCGCCATTTCGCTCCCTTGCCTGTGTTTGGGTTGACCTTCAACTTGATATTTGGGGTCCAAATTTGAAGTCGCTTAAGCTGAGGGAGACGCTTAGCGAGCATCA